>Ga0126342_10000550_pt1 | contig 42235 bp, 41 predicted proteins | sample Cyp1metagenome_FD_92528 | JGI IMG/M metagenome (GOLD analysis project Ga0126342, IMG submission 92528) | Coral microbial communities from Lord Howe Island, Old Settlement Bay, Australia - Cyphastrea 1 metagenome | ecosystem: Host-associated > Invertebrates > Cnidaria > Coral ...
TCGTTGTTGCATAGAGATGGCGGGTGGGGGGGATGTTAACGTTCATTGCATTGCGTCATCAGAAGATGTTGTTACGTTAATCTTCGTTGTTGCATAGAGATGGCGGGTGGGGGGGATGTTAACGTTCATGGCATTGCGTCATCAGAAGATGTTGTTACGTCAATCTTCGTTGTTGCATAGAGATGGCGGGTGGGGGGGATGTTAACGTTCATTGCATTGCGTCATCAGAAGATGTTGTTACGTTAATCTGCGTTGTTGCATACAGATGGGGGGTGGGGGGGATGTGAACGTTCATTGCATTGCGTCATCAGAATGTGTTGTTACGTCTATCTTCGTTGTTGCATACAGATATGAAGAGAAGAAAACCTCATGTGCATTGCGCCCATGGTTCTCTGGTGGATTATGACATTTTTATGTCAATCAAAAAAAACTGAAAATCAAAAACAACGCAATTCCTATGGCATATGGGATCTACAAAAATGAAATAAAATGAAAAACTTTAAAATGATTTTTAAAAAACACGTTCAAACAGCGGACAACATATCCCAGATATGCTGTCCGCATGTTGAACTGATTCCTTGTGTTTTCAAGTTGTGGGAAGAACACACAAAAACCTGTAAAATACAGTGAAAATGACATTGTTCAAGGTTGAAAAACAATGAACTTGAATTGCGTTCCGGGGAACCTCAAGCCTCTACCCCCTCTATATATATATATATATGTGTGTGTGTGTGGGTGTGGGTGTTAATTTATATAGAGAGAGAGAGGTTTCCTGTAGGTCAGGGGTTGGTTGGACGTGTTTCCTATGTGTTGTTCATATCCCCACACATTCCCGCTACTGGTGAACTCCTATTCACACGGCTAGCCTTACCCTTCAAATCAGGTCAGGATGTCCTTCCATCACTTCCATCCCTCAAACTTGGCGCAATGATAAACCAGCAACCTACCTTTCATATCCTTTCATGAAGTGTTAGCCATATAAGTTGCTTTTAATCATGTTGCTCTCATTTTTGTTTGATTCATTTACAAATCAGGTAGAACTCCATCATCTGATAGCAAAACTCAGCTGACCCAGGACCCAGTGGAGCCAGGCTTCCAGGGAAAATGGCTCATGAAGGTCCAAAACCAAACTGGACGCCAGTTGTGGCACTTGACTGAAACCTGCCGGCACGAGAGATGCCGATGCCGAGCCGAACAGCTAGGAACCAACAGGGATTGGGGGAAAACGTGTTTATATGAATTTGTGGAAATAGGTATATACGTACAAAGATACATATATGTACATTTATATATATATATAGATAGCGGGAGAGAGAGAGAGAGAGAGAGAGAGAGACAGAGGGGTGTGTAGATAGAGATATTGGAAAGTGTACAGATATACAGATATACAGATATACAGTATCTAACCGTGCACACACATATTATATATATGTATACATAGTCTGCGTGCAGCAATCCCCGCCTCCTTCGGACAGCCTTTGCCGCAAGTGCTCCAGCAGTTCCACAAACCTGGCGCTTTTCGTTCGAGGATGGTTCGATGAGTTCCCAACACATTTCCGGGCGAAATTTGGGGGTCAGAAAGATTGGGCGTGCAACATTGCAAAATATCATAAAATATCTACAGTATATATTTTTAAATATATGTCTGTATGCCTATGTGTGTATTTGTGTGTATGTATTTACGTATGTAATGTAATGCAATGCAATGCAATGCCATGCAATGTATATAATGTATGCATGTACGTATGCATCCATCAGAAGTACATAGGCATGGCCTATACATGGTCAGTAGCTGGCAATCCCCCAACTTGGGGCTATTTCAGCTGGCCTCTGCTAATTGGTCGTGGCGGAAAATCACCATGTGTAATCGGTAAATCATCAATCAAACAAACAAACAAACGAACGAACGAACGAACGAACAAACGAACAACAAACAAATAGACTAATAATAACCACAATCATCATCATCATCAGTAAATGGGCCATGTTCCATAGCTATGTTACAGAACCAGAGGGTAGAGATTGATATTCTTTAAATTTGCTAACCATCATTTCTTAGCAGAGGAAAGCCTTGGCAGCTCGAGTTGATGCCGAATTTCAGGAGCGGTTTCACTTACAGTAGTCTCACCCTGCATGTCTTTGGAAAATATGTAGCACCCTCAAACCACCTAACCTCCTTAATACTGACCGTAATGCTTAAAGATTACGGGGGAACATGCAAGTGTGTTACTGCGTGTGAAAACATCCATTGACAACTGGTTTTCGATGCAAAGCATGCCAAGTACTCTAGTTGCTGGCATTCCGCTCGACACCAAGCATTGCAATCAACCCCTAAGTGTGTGATGGGTGTGAAACCACGTTGGTACACTCAAATATGTTTACCTATGTTTATATCGAATATCTTTAAATTAATCACATGTGGCATATTGTATGCCATGAATACCGTTGTTTTTGGCAAATTGATATGTATATACTAGTCATATCCATATTCAAATATATTACTAATATCATAGACGTATCAAGCCTAACCGACACCAAGACACGACATCTCCTTGCCCTGCAGCAAGCTGAGCATGGCTTCCACGAAGGCGGAAGTTAAGGCGCCTGGGAAATATGCTATTTTTCTTGCGTTTATTGGATTGGTTGATGGAAAAATCTGCAGAAAACCTATGGGTTTTCCCCATCAAATAAATAAATAAATAAATATTTATATAATTATATATATATAGGGCTTTCCTGTAAATTGCCCCTTACCCATATAAACCAATGTAATGATGCATGTTTTTGCATGTGTTCCCCTGTGGTGAATATTAACATAGACCCTGGCAAATAAGGGTTGGAAGATTCCACCCAAAAAATAAAAAGTGATTTTCAGGGTCTATGTTAATTTACCAGTGGGTATTGGGAATACTACTGCAACATGAATGGAACATGAATGCCATATTAATGGAATATCGGCGGAATATTAATGGACTGTAAATCGAGAATAATGGAATATGCATGGAATATGAATGACATTTCATTTGAAGATGAACGGAATATGAATGACATTTCAATGGAATATGAATGGAAGATTAGTTTATGTCTCCACTTATGGCAACCGTCAAACAATGCCAAAAGTAAGAAACCTGGACATGATGATGAAAACGTCATCGAACTACCATCCTGAACATACATTTTGATATGTTTGGATTCTTTTTGGTGGTTACTATTGTCGGTGATCAATAGGATAACCATTATGATCACATCAGCCAAATATCAAATACCCCCCCATGACTGGCCCCAAAAAATGAAGCTGGTGGTGTATTCAATAAAAGTGGGAAAGGATTAGTTGGTTGTCTTAAGTCTTAAGTCAAAACACAATCATTTTTCAAATGGAACCAACCTGAACCAAGCATTTTATGCTGCTAGATGCCACATTGGACATGAAAAGCATGAAACTTCGATCCCCCATGGATGGGATTAGAGATTCGGGGGGGAGTTCCTGATTCCTGTTTGGGGGCCCCAGTCAATCAAGAAAGACAAGAAAGGACCAAAGTAACGCTGAACTGTTGCTGCAGTGGTGGCAGTCTGAAAAAACAGGCTGGTGTTGGAGGTGAAAGTGTCCAGTGATAGCAATGATAGGCTTCTGACATAGCGATTTACGGCCAATGCAAGGCAAAGCATGCGAAGTACTGAATGATTTTTTAGGTCGACATTGAACATTCGTTGACTAGGGATCAGGACACGGGGTGCACATGCACAAGCAAGTTGAGGGAAGAAGTCACTTGAACATTCCGAACATTCCGCATCAAAAGGCTGCAAGACCCAATGGTAAAAAGAAATGCTTTAACTTGGAAGATTTGTGGGAGAACAAGCTATAGTGGAGAGCGTTACAAAGACCTGTGACTCAACACCGTAGAGGGAGAGCTGCCATAACAAGACACCGTCTGACAAGCAAAGCAAGGTTTGTAGGAAACAGGAAAGAAGGAACCGAATTTGATGATTCTTCCGATAAGATGACTATTAATAAACCAATCCTTGCACCAACCATTTTTTGCGGTCATTTTAAATCATGCCAAGAAGAAACAAAAACTGGGGATGATGTATCACTGGGTTCAGCAAATTGCAATGGTCCAGCACCACTTTACAATAAATTTACATGGTTGCTTGACTAGTAGTTTCGAGGCACCTTCTTGATCGTGATGATTGGAGGAAGATATTTAAAAATTTAAAACCATTTTTTTGACTGCCATGGTGAATCAAGGGAACTGTGGCCTGTGGCACAAAAACTGATCCCGCCTCCTGCTCTACTGGTGCTTTCCAACAGCAGGTGCCCTCCTCTGCCACTGGGAATCACGGCCAAACAATAAAATAGGCCATCAACAAAATGCCTCAAACTCATCCATTCACCAGTCTTTAGTGCGACATAATTCAACATGGCACTTGAAAATTGGATACCATTCCACTTCATCAGACTGTTTTACATTGTTTTACTATCTCTCTCTCCCTATTTTTCTCCATTAAAAAAAAAGAACTTTCCAGCCCAGCTCTCCTGCGTCGCCCACGCGCTGCAGCTGGAACTGTTGGTTCACGTCGCCCACATCAGCACTGGTCTGCTCCGAGGCGCAGCCCGTGAAGGCCAGGACCCCCGCCTCTCCAATCTCCATGGTGGGGTCAAATCTACATGAAATCCACGGTTTGAAGTTGGTTGAATCACTGAAATCCCTCCCATATCCTCTATAAATCCCAAAATCTCTTGAAAAGATCTCCATGAATTCATTAAAAATATACTAAATATACTAAAAGGCCATAAACTCAAAGGAACAACCTCCTTTTTGCCACCTTTCACCTTGGACCGCCAAGCGTCCGCCGCTTGGCCCTGGTTCTCTTCCTCGTCGCTGCGGAAGCCGTTGGCGTCGCCGGGCTGGTAGCGGTTGTAGAGACCCCACAGGTCCATCCCTCGGCCGAAAATCACCCCCCCAAGGGATCCAAAGGGATCCAGGATGGGTACTTCATGGGATGGGTTTATGAGGGGATTGACCACATAATTCAGAGGCTGATATGATATGATGTACAGTAATTTTTCATGAGGTACTGTGATGGAATGCAATGTCATCTTTGGTTCTGTTTTGTTAATCTATCTGTATTTATGTTATGTATACAGGTATGTCATTATATCATAATACTTGCGCAAGGGGCTGCATGGGGAAGCGACCCACTGCTTCGGCAGTTGCTCTGCTTGAACGCCGTCCGTATGCAGCGGTTGGTTGTTGGTTGGTTCTTCATTATGTCATCACGTTTAATTGGTTGTTCCTTTGATTGGCATGTTCTAACAACTTTACGAAATGGGTTCGGGATGGCTTAGCTACCCCGACATTAGAGCGGAAAAGATGCCGATGATAGAAATCCATCTGAGAATTGCGTGGATTGCAAGCTATTGACTACTGAGCGTAATTTCGTAATAGCGGCCAAGAGTGTGGAATGGAATCGAGGCAGCGATCAATTCCAATGTGATTTTAATCAGAAATCATGTGATATCGCCATATGGATGACACCCTAGGAAGCTCTAAAAAATTGATAGATATGGATTGAGGGGAGAGAAGAAAAAACTGTATATATATATATAAAAACAACAATAGTAATTACAATAGCGATAATAATAATGATAATATATATATATATATATAATTATATAATTATATGTAATAGTCATAACAGAAACAAACAGTCCAAGGTGTCAAAATCTCATTTTGTTACTTTTGTTCAGGTTTTGTGACCTGAATCCCTCCAAGAATCCCATGCCCGCCACGTCGGACAGGAGCGTGTCTGGATCTTTGTCGTCCTTGAGGCTCCCAGGGTGGCAGCACCGAACCTTATGTCTATTGGTTACAGCCGCCTATGCTATACTATGGTATACTACAGCTATGGGCATAAGCCATGGTTACCATGGTTAAGCTTAAATTTTTTAGCAATTTGGCCAACTATGGCATAAGGGGCACCACTTTGCGAATGATAGAAATAGAATAGAAATAGATAGAGGATATTGAAAGATGAAAGGTTTGACACTGGAAAGCAACCAGATTGCCGAGTGTGCCTAGGGCCAGACTGCAACTGTTCTATTGCAATTTCCAGTTACAGTTCTCTCTCTCCATCGCCATCCCAGTTACAGTTGGTTTCTAGATTTTACCTGGCGCGGGACTATCATGACTATCCATGAATATCATATCGTATTTTACATATACCAATGCACTCCTCACCAGCCAAAATTGGACCCATGAATAGCCGTACCGGGGCCTCATCAGTGTCGATGCTTTAAAACTTGCTGGGACAAGTTTAAGACTTTTGTTTAGTATCCGGCAATGGCTTGCCACCCAAAATAAAATGAGCTTCAGCACATGGTTGTGAAAATGAATGAAGTACACAGCATGATATCATGACTTTACTCACTTTACTATCATTAAGGACTCCCAAGCGCCAAAAAAAAACAAGTCAGCCATGAACCCCCCAGCGTCCTGCCAGGATTGCCAATCCTCAGAATCCAACGAAATCTGTGTGCGGAAAATATGGATGAAACATGGCCGATCTTCGGCAGGATATTTTCAGTCCCATTTTTTCAGCAGACATCGATTTCAACTGGCAGGCTTTCAGGCTTTCAGACCAAGTTTTTCCGTCAAACATCTACGCTCCAGCCATGGCGCGGCCAACCAGTTCCGAGCCATGGCCATCTGAACCGCCTCTCCAGCTAATGCAGAGGCCAAGTTCTCCTCCGATGTGCATTCTGAAGTGCCTAAGAACCTCCGCAAAGATGTGAAAAAGATTGAAAAATGTCACAGTTTCAGTGAGATTATGGTCATAATACATCATATTTGCTTCTGTTTGAGTATGTTTGAGCGTGTTTGCCCATATGCAATTTGACTTTACGATCAAAACTCACCCTGAAAACCCATCTTTTGGCAAGAGAAGGGCATCTCTTACCAACTCTTACTCCAATGTCTGGCCAACAAATTAGAGGCACAGTGACCAATGACATAGCACTGACATGCAACGACCGGCAAGCTGTTCATGACAGCGCCAAGCTCATGATGTCCTGTGTACCCACGAAGAGAAATGGCAAGTCTAAGACTCCTCCAGAGTGGCAGCTGTCCAGGATACCTGAAACGGTGGATTCGCTGACGTCAATTGGAGGTTTCCTAAGTCATGGGGATACCCCCAAATCATCCGTTTCAATAAGATTTTCCATTATAAATCATAAACCAACTATTTTGGGGTACCCATTTATGGAAACCACCAATTCATCGCATTGGAGAAGGACATCCACAAGAAAGAGTGATCTTGAAAGAAAATCAACTGCAGTGCCGAACGGAAGTACCATTTTCGGGCCATCTTCCCAGTCCCAAAAAAATCAATCAAGTACAGTAAGATACAGTAAGAATCAAACGTTAAAACCCAAACAACTTCGAACCAGATACATGTGAGCCGACATCCAGCGGGCAAAGGTCGCACAAGGCTGCGAAAGAGCCTCCGGCGCACACGTGGCACGTGTGGGATTCACCCACCAAGCACTCCAAGTTTGGAAGGGTTTTTATCTAACCCATTCATGGCAATCTTGGGGATGGTTTAAGGTTTAGGGTTTAGCACCTGGCACCCTGGTATATCATGGAATATCAATCAGATGCGTGAACATGTTCAGTTGTGAAACTGAACGTCCAGTTCCTTGCAAAAATTGTGACTGTTTGAAACAAGTCATCCCGACTTTGGTGTCACAAATGGCCTCTTAATCCCCTGGTTCGGCTGCCAAGTCAACAGGCCCAAAGGGCTGGATTTGTTTAGCCCCTCACCTGAGCACAGCCCAAGTTGCTCACTGTCCAAGAGCATTCCTTCAGTCTCCATGTCCACCTGGGACAGCAGGGCGAGCAATGTTGACCCCCAATGCCCAATGACACTGGAGTGGTTTCAGGGGAAGTCTCCGCTTGCCCTGGTCGTTTCTCAAATTTAGTTGTCCAAATCCTAGGACTTGGATCCTTGGATCACCATCAAAAAACCCATAAAACCCCCACTCCCCGCGACCAAGTAACTGGGCAAAGCGTCTCGTGCCATTCACTGGGGCTACCTGACGGGTCACGGTGAATCCCCTTCCATTTCCACACCAACGCCGGTTTTTTCCATGTTTTTTTCACATGAAAACATCTTTAACATCTGCAGGAAATATTCATAAAAGGATGCTATATTTTTGGGCCACTGAGCTTTACCCAAACATGGATCATAATAACGTGGTTCATTTTAGGGGCTTGTCACATTCTGACTAAGACGACTATGGCTTAGTTATGGGCTAAACATACCGGTCACCATACATAAAAACCCACCGCGTACTATCACTTTCCCTATTATTCAAACAGCCATAAAATGGGATCCCCGTGTTCAGACATATCCATATGTTTGGATGTTCTCGGTGTGTGGTTTGGATATCCTCTATAGATTTTAATCCTTGGATTGGTTGAAGTTCGAAAATTTACGGGAAACCCATGGAACCCCGCTACAGTTCATGGGAAAACCCAAGGTTTCCTGTAGATTCACTGCAGATCTTCCCGTTTTTCAACCAATCCAATGATCCAATGACTTCAGCTGCCGCCCTGCCGCCCTGCCACCGTCGGAGCGCGGCATGCGGCCCCCGTGCCCCGAGTAGTGGAACAGCAAACAGTCGCCCGGCTGAGCATCGGCCACCAGCCACGCGATGCCCTCCCTGGTGCCCGAGGGCCACGAGGGAAGCGAGGGAAGCGAGGGAGGGAAGCTGGGTTCGAAATGTTGATGAAATGATGAAACAAGATGAAACAAGTGCAATTATTTCGTTTTTATATACCAGACATCTGTAATGGTGAAGACAGAGTTGACATCGAACCAGCTTCACCTATAGTTTCAACTGGTTGAAACAGGTTGATTCATGGTGAATACAATTGAATACAATTGAATACATCAATAAGTTTACGAATCTTAAGAATACTGCAACTGATAAGAATTATGAGAATTACATTGGTCCTATATATGTGAGAATAGTGACATACTATTCTTGTGATTTCAACCATCGATTGGGTGATGGCCTCATGTTCTCCAGCGTTGGCTGCAGGTGCTTGGGCCATTGCGGGGAATCCACGAGGACGCGACGACTTCGTTCATCCTCGGGAAAACCGAAGCCTCGGCACCACGGTCATCGGCAATGCGGCTGCACAATGGATGTGAGTAGAATTGAGTAGATAGCATAAAACATGGAAAAATCACATGAGGGACTCCAACACATCTTGTCCCTCATGGTCTGGTGCTACTTCCAGGTTTCAAGGCGGCTCCTGGCCGCTATAGAAGCGCAACACGCCCAGAAACGGTTCAGTAGATCCAGCATGCGATGCACGTCTGCCACACATCCGTGCAGCTCGTTCTCGGAGCCGAAGTAGTTGATGCCAACCAGCAGGCTCCTGCCATGATTGTTAGAAGTGGCTATGACCATTTATGACCTATGAGTTGTGAGACACCCTGAGGGCAAGGTGCACAAAGATCGACGAAGGAGGAGGAGGAGGAGGAGAAGAAGAAGAAGAAGAAGAACAACAACAACAACAACAACAAATGAGGCCGACAAAGCAACAAATGAAGGCAAGTGTCACACCACAAGCAAGACAGAGCCAGACACCTTCAACCACTGCAGAGCAAACCCAGTTGCCATTGTTGCAATTGCACTTTTTTAAACCAAGTCTCAGTATGTGGCTCATCAAGCTAAAAACATCTAAAAACAATGCCATTTGCGTTTGTCTGAAAACCCCATGGTTTATCCTGATTTTCCCCACCAAAATTCCCAACTTGAGGTGGCAATTCCCTCATCTTGAGACTCAACAGCTCCCAAAAAAAAAACTATGTCCCAATACCAAGTCCAAGCCCCCATTAAAATGGATTGCTTCCATTTCCACTGCCGAAATCACCGCTGGCATCGCATTTTCCACCGCTCCTCTTCCTCCCCATCAGGGGCACCGACGACGCGCGGCTGCGCGCCGTTGCTGGCACTGGCTGCGGGTGGAAGCCTGGGGCGGAGACCTTGGGGGAAGCCTCGCAGCAGCAGAAGGGCAACATCTTCAGGAAAGCCATAGCTGTCTTCAACCCAATAAATCTCGGGTATTAGGATATCTTATGATATCTTGAGGTGTCTCGGAATCATCCCAACTTTCTAAAATGTCCAAATATGCTGGGAGACGATGGGAAACAACACATATTCGAAAGCACCCTTTGGGAGCGCAGTTGCAATATGTTAGATTGAGTATATACAGTAAGTGCCAGGTGCAGGGGCGGAATCATGCCATTTCTGGGAATGTCATGCCTTCTATGGGGTCGGCGACCTGTTCATCTCAAGGTCTGCACCTATTCATTCCTCGTGTTCTGGCGGCAGCTGCTAAAGCTTTTGATCCAACGTCACGGCAGGAACGGCCCCTCATCACCATTGATCAAGGTCAAGGATCCGACAGGAGGTAGCACGTTCAAACCCACCAACAATTAGGCTATGCAGTGGCAGAAATTCGGAACCAAGAAACACAAGCAGGGCTTGTTGGAAAATTCAGGCGGATAACCCTTAGACCCATTGGTTCCTCCTATCAGTTTGGGAGTAAATGCCGCGCGTTCAGACACCCAAATCACAATATCCCCAGTAATTATACCCCCATGCAATACAACCCTTCTTTATCTCCATTCTTCTTGGTCAAAAACCCATTAAATTTCCATGTTCAGACACACACAGCAAACTCTGGCGGCATGCCCACTGAGGCTCGACTGGCATGGTCGGTAGAGTGTCAGACAGAGGTAGGTCAGTTGCCGCCGCTGCTGCAAATCAAACCTCACGTTGAGGGTGGATTGTGCACCGGATGATGGGAATGATATTAGCTAGAATAAATAGTAACAACTAAAAACATAGCAACGGCAATCATGACAATATATTCAATACATATATATATATACATATATTCAATATATTCCGTACATGTAACTAGTAGCAAACATAACAGCAATAATGACAATAACAGTAGTAAGAAAAATGATAACAGCAACGGCAATAACAATAGCAACTCCAGCAATAACAGGCAGCAACAATAGCACTAAAGTCGCTAGGACCGGGAACTATATAAAGGAATAATAACAATAGGATTCAACAGTAGCACAAACAAGTGATAATACTTCGAATAAGACCAACAATGACAGTATGTCACAATAAAAGAAACAAAAAAAAATATAGTAATACATTAATACATAGCAATGATGAAAAGTAACAATGGTACAATAACTATAGCCTTCAAGGGTGGTTGTTTTTTATTAGTGGCACCTGTTGTACCATGTTGTACCCGGTACGCTCATGAAAAAAATCCTCCGGAAGCGTGTCTCAAAATTGGACTGATGTCCCAGCAAGTTGGCCATAGAAATAGTTGAAATTGCATTAATGAATCCCATCCTCATATTTAAACACCCATCTTTTTTGGTCCCAATTATGTGAAATTTCTCTACTAAACCATGGTGGATTAAAAATTTTCCAGTTCACAAACTAAGTCTGGGCTGCCAACTGCAGCGCAGCGCGTGGGTCCACCCAAGTGGACTCCTCAAAGATCAGCGACCCGGGGAGGAGCTGCCCAGTTGGCCGAGAGGCTACGCCCCCCAAATCAATAAGTGGTTGTGAACAAGTGAACAAGTGGTTTGGTTGATTATGAATTCAAACACTAGTTAGTTAAACATATATGTTTATAGTTCTTACTATCTATTTATAGTTGGTTTAGTCATTATTGTCTATTATGAATAGCAAACACTAGTTAGTTGTTTATATTATTTATATTATATTAATATCGAGGACCATCATATATTTTGTGCCTGACACTTGGAGGATCATCCCACAAGTCGTTGGTGCTTCTCTCACGGGATAAGCGCCCCATGAGCTGGGATGATCCTCTGGGAATTTGTTACATAGAAAAACAAGCCATGGCCCATAAAAATCCTTGATTTACCGATTCAAAATGGTGATGATCTTCCAGTTCGCAAACTCTTAGTTTACCAGAGGGTATATATCCCATTGTCGGACCCATATATTTGATATTCTTTGAATGCCAGTGGCTGCTGGTCCATCAGAGGGTAAAACACCCATCGTGTTTTACCCATCAAAATATGCGATCGGCATCTCAAGCCTTCCCTTTTGTATGGTGTTTCAACCCATAAAAACAATCGAAACCCATTGAAACCTCCAAATTTGTTGGTTGTTTGTCTGGGAACCGGGTTCTATACTGTGGTAAACCTCATAATGAAATATAATGAACCATCATAAACCATCCCCAAAATCACCATAATGGGTGAAATAAACCATCCCCAGTCATGGTAGGTTTATTGCTTTGGGTTGCCAGTCCTGCCCAGGGCCCAACTCCCAAGGCCCAACTCGGCTCCAAACCCCGGTGCTCTCGTTGTAGTAGTAGAGATCCCGGAAATCGACGCCCAGCCTGGGCTATGCCATCTATGCCCAACTGACCCGTCGTTCTCAAAGGGCACTGCTTGAAGAGTTTCACATCTTTGGAGGACATCCAGGTGATGTGAACATAGGAGACATGTGCACCCTCTGAAAGTGACCTGGATGCATTGCCATCCAAATTAACGTAGAACCTACTATGAGTCGGGCTTTGGAAGACTTTCCTCCACAAGTACTGGTGATTCTAAGGGTCTATCGGTCTATGTTGATGGGGGGATGGTGTGACCACGTGGTACCACCAGGACATCCGAGACCTGTTTCCACCCCGCAAATCAACCGGGCTCATGCTTACCCATCCAAGTCATCCACATATCAACATGGCGAGAAAAATCCGTAGTCAAACATCCGGGAAAAAAAAAACATCACTTACCATCTGGTTATTTAACATAGCCATGGAAAATCACCATGTTTAATAGGTAAACCTCTATAAATGGGCCATTTCCCATGGCTATGTTAAATAGCCAGAGGGTAAATACTTTACTTCGATGATATTCCCAGCTAGAAAGTGGAGTTTCCCACGATCTTCCCATGGATTTTTCCTGTCAGCAGGTCCGTCCGCCCATCTGAGCTGGCCGGCATCGGTCGATCGGTCCGCCTGCCTGGAGCAAAAAGGTGACTGATGTGAAGGCAGCAACGACTGGATGAAAGTATTCTTTGCAACAAATAGATACAAAAAGAGGGATTGAACCGAGAAAAAGAGGGATTTAACCCTGATTTAGCCAAGAAAAAATGATTTAACCGGATTTAACCCACGCAAAGCGTGAAAAAGATTGGTTTAACCAACGAAAATAGTGATATATGAACCCACCAAAAAATTGCCCCCTCAAAAAACGAAGATTCCAGCCGGCATTTGTTTGAGTTTTGGGAAGAGGCGAAAAAGAAAGGTGGCTACAGCAACAATGATGATATACCCAGCTTCATGGTGATCAACATTGATCAACTAACATACCCTCTGGTAAACTAACATAGCTATTGAAAATGGCCATTTATAGTGAGTTTTCCCATTAAAAATTGTGATTTTCCATAGTTATGTTAAATTACCAGAGGGTAACATAACTAACTTTGATCCACTACCAGAGCAACTACCAAAACTGGGGCTACGTCGATTTCCTCAACCGAAGTCCGTCGGAACCATCCCGATCAGTCTTGATCCTCGAAAATGGGGGAATTTCGTCGTTCCCATTTTGGGTATGGATCATGCTGGATCATGCTGGATGCTGGATGTTTATTCCTTCAAAATGTATCATGACACAGCGGGTTTTTTTCACAACTCCCATGTTGGCGAAACCCGATTTCTTCGCCATTCCGCCTGCTTCCATGCAATATGGTCCGCTCCACTGCGCCAATTCCTGCAGAGCTAAGACAGAAGAACACCACCTCATGTTCTCCATTACCCTCTGGTAATTTAACATAGCTATGGAAAATCACAATTTTTAATGGGAAAATCCACTATAAATGGCCATTTTCAATAGCGAACTGTTAGTTTACCAGAGGGTAAATGGCCATTTGGGCGGTATACCCCGTTTTAATAATACTCACCCATGGCACAAATTCAACTGATAGCATCGTTAAACGCCCGCCCTCTTTCCCACCAGTGGTTGGTGAGGATGTCGTCTCACAAATTGTCGCACGAGTTTTCACTCCCAAATGGCCACTCATGGGCTCTGCTCCAAGTATGGGTTTGAAAGCAAAGTGACACTTAAATAAAATTCTGGTAAAACCTACGGACATATGAATTCTGAGGCTGCTACACCTCCCAACATCACAGGTGCAAAAGTTCAACCATCGTGCCAATCCAGTTACAGTAGCCTCAATGGATATGATATGGTCATATATAGATATACATATATATATATGTAATCCATATATTGTGGACCATCAGTGGGTACTGTTATGAATGGAGGTTGATGGGTATTCCTCCAAAAAGCGGCTAAACATTACCCTCCGGCAAACAAACATGGTTTGCTGGAAGATCCGTATAAATCCCCCACGTATACTTGGATGAAAATCCGGCACCCCTAAATCCATCTAGAATCTAGAATCTAGAATGATCTAGATAAAGAATGAGTATTTCACCAACCTGCTAGATATATCAATAGACATCTATACCACCTGGTTATTTAACATAGCCATGGAAAATGACCATTAAAATAATAGGTAAACCGTCTATTTCGATTAGGGCCATCTATATGTCAGCCATAACCAGAGGGGTAGATATTTCACCTGAATTCCAGGCCTCCTTGGCTGCCCGGTAAGCCAACTCCAGCTGCTCTTGGCAACGCCTTAGGTCGTTCCGCCGAGATTTCCGAACAAAGATGCCCGGAGGTCGGTGGGATTTCGATGGTGATCTATGGATCTCTATGGGATTTCAGTGGGTTTTAATGGTGATTTAATGGTGGTTTTTGTGGGATTAAATGGTGATTTCATGGTGATTTTTGTGGGATTAAATGGCGATTTATGTTGATTTCTATGGGATTTCTATGGGATTTAGCTGACAACGATGGTGATGTACATGGGACGCATCAACTATGGAGGTTTATAGCTGCGAAAACCATCTATAACCGGGGAAAATGTCCATTGCCACGTGTGATTTTCCTGTAACTGGGTGTTCTAAACAAACATCAAGTAATTGATCCAGTCCAACAGCAGATGGTGGCCCTTCCGTGCGAAGTTGTTCCTTGAAAGCAATGAAGTGGGCAGAGAATCTATCTAATCCTCCTGGCCATGCCATGCCGCAGCAGCTCGGTACGGTACCGCATACCGAGTCAATAAATGCTACAAGTATATCCAGCAAGATACCATACCAGGTAGCAATTGCGCAAAGATATCCTACAAGAAATCAAAATGCGAGGTACTGCATTCACAGCCCCCTCGACCTGTACTGTGCATGTCAACCTGGACACAGGTGTCAACGGGGAGTTCAGTACCTCAACGTATGAATGATCCAGGTATCACTGTACTAGATCGTCCCCCCATAGCACCCACCGGGTGCACGCCGCTTTTGGGTGCCCAGGTCCCCTACCCTAATTACATGTGAAAGGTCGTTGCCAATGCCTACGTCTCTTCTACACAGAAATATCTCGCTATACAAATGGCACCTGTCCATCCTTGGAGGGTCCTCCACAGCAGGCGCTTCCCGTGGCGGCCGGGTGGAAAAATATATGGAAAAATGACACCCAAAGAATATGAATGGAAACATATGGGATAATATTTTTCCATATATTTTTCATTATTTTTCCATATGGTCATTCCATATGGGATGAATTGAATATATGGAATGACCATGAATGACCTATGGAATGACGCATCCCAGCGGCTTGGCTATGTCTTCTGGTGTGGCATCTGCAGGCCATGACCTGAGGCTCTGAGGCTCGAAGGGCTTCCATCTGCCACATGTTTTTTCCCCTGGGACATGTTGACATGATTTTCATTGATTTTCACTGATTTTCATTGATTTTCACTCGTGATCACACAACATTCAGATTCAGGATGATCATGTTTTTTCCCTCGACCTGAAAAAGGTAACACATAACATCACATAACATCAAATAACCACTATTGGGAAAACTGCTACGGGTCTGCGGCCAACGAGTCGTTTCAGCATGTTCCAAAGCTCAATGAGAAGAGAAGCTGAACCCAGCATCTGTTCCTTCAAGATCTTCAAAATCCTTCTGTCTTTTCGGCATGGTGTCCACTACACCAAGTTTCTTCGTTGATTTGGCAATGTCCCACCACGAGTTGTGGTGAATTCAGCTGGTGAGTTCAAGTGAGTTCAACCTCAGTACCTAAAAACCTGGTGTTCGAATTCCCAAAACATTCGCGCAGTGACTTCACAGTGACCATCTGCAGCAGCCAAGATGTACCCTGCGGTAATCAGCTCCATGGCTAACTGGAACATCCACCATGGACATGATGCTTCCCATGAAAAACCCTCCATTTATGGATGATTTCCAATTGCCATGTTTGACTGTGGGATGGTATTTGCATCAACATCCCCATATTTGTCGCCTAAATCATGTTAAATCCCTGTCATATAATCACCATAAAAAATCCCATGCATTCCCATAAACCCATGGGTTAAAATCATCAAATAATGGAATTTAGCATTAACCAATCCATGAATATCCATTGTTAAATCCCTATTCATCAAATAATCTCCAAATTCCACAAGCCTCACTATTTCGCAAATTCCCCTTCATAATCTCTAAATCACCAAATAATCACCATAAACCAGTGATCAAAAATGGTTTAAAAATCATCAATCTCCGGAATTCCATGGCTGGGGCTCCTGCATGGCTTCCTCGATGATCGACCGGAACCTGGTGGAAACGCCGGTAAAGATGGCGGATGCCTCGAAAACCCTGGGGACCCTGGGGATCTCCAAAGATGGCTGGGTGAACATCAACTTTTTCGCCGGTTAAATGGAGAGTCTAAGACTCCCACAAAAAATCTTGGTATGTACAATTATGTACACACATATTATATATACCCTCTGGTGAACTAACATAGCAATGGAAAATGGCCATTTATAGTGGATTTTCCCATTAAAAATTGTGATTTTCCATAGCTTTTTGTTGGTTCACCAGAGGGTATCCTGGGTTTTGATGCACCATCATTGTTCCACCACTCAGGGGTCGGAATGACGCAGAGCTCAACTTCTCAGGCTGCAGCAACGCGACTTGAGGATGACTTGAGGACCTTGGCGCACCCTGTGGAGTGCGTTCGCGTGGGTGTATGCATGCACAATCATGCACATATATATATAATGACACAGCGAATGTTACAAACTCATGTGCTCGTCCAAGCCCACGAGGTTTTCTCAGCGATTGCCCAATGAACCTATACTGCCATTTGACCAGAATATTCCTAATATCACAAAATCAGATAGTGATTCCAAATCCACTCCTGCTTTCCCAACTCTTTACCTTTCAATGACCCTTTTGTCCAGCATGCGCAGCACAGCCAACAGCGCCCACCGTTCCGCATGGCTGGAACGGTCGTGGTCGGCGAACACGGGCGTCAAAACGCCAGTGTTGTCGGCAGCGGCGGGCTTCGCACTGGCCCCGGTGAGCCACGTGCCTTCCAGAAGCCAAGAAGCAGCACGAGTCCTGGAGGTTGGCGAAATCGAGGAACTGCCGATTATTATAATCAATTATATATACACAGTATATCAAAAAAAAACAATTGGGGAGGTACCATTTAAGTGGCAAATCAATGCAAATTACCACCATTGAATCGGGGTTGACATTCACTCATCATGAGTCAGAAGAGAGGCTGTTGATGCTTGAGGGATTCACCAGCGGGCCTAAAGATTCCTAAAGCAAATTGCAGGGGGACCTTCTATGCTAGTCCATCCACTCCAGCCCTCCCAGCCTCAGCACTAGCTGACTCCATGCCATCACCAGCAGAGCCGAAGGCTCCGCTTCCCTACTGCCCTCAGACCACGGCCTGACAGATCTCCGGGCAGCACCCTGCCATGGCTCGCGGCCATGACTAAGTCCCAGGTGCCCCAGGGTTTCTGAGGTGCAGGGGCCCAGGTTGAAGCGGCCCTGCAAGCCTTCCACCTGGAGCTCTCTCTTCCCTTCGCCCTCCTTCAACTTCCGCAAGCTCACCATGGGCGGCCCAGAAACCCTCGCGCGGAAGGGTAGCAAGAGATCTTCCCTCCACTGGTCTGTGGCAACCAGCACCTCTGCAGCTGCCAGGACTTGTGTCCAATCCTCCACCCCCAGCTGCTGCCGCACCAACCGACAGGTGGAGGCTGCCAGCGAGACCGAGGGTGCAGCATCCAGGGCAGTGGTGGCGGCCACCAAGGAGGTCAGCTGTTGGCCGAGTAGCTGAAGGACAACATGCCAGGCCACCTGTGCATCGGACCTGCTGCCTGGACCCCTGGGCCTGGAAAAAACATCTATGTGAGAACCCAAGAATTTGAAGATTGTATCATCTCCAGGTTGTCTTCTGAACAAAGTTTGAAGGGAAGGCGAATCAAACATTTCTGCTGCCACGCCGTGCCTTGCAACGGCCCACTAAGGTGGCTAGGAATGTATCGTTGGACCTCACGGTGGCTTGGCGCATGACCTGGCCGTCACAGGACAAGAAACACCAGTGGCGGCAGTATTCTATGATGATGATGATGATGATGATGATGATGATTAAATGATGATGATGATGATGATGATGATGATGATGATGCTGACGATGACGATGACGATGACGACGACAAGGACGACGACGACGACGACGACGACGACGACGACGACGATGATGATGATGATGATGATGAACTTTGAGGTGAGGCGTCCCAAAAAATAACCTTCCGCGCAAGAATGTTGCGTTGATTCCTAGAACTTCTCCGCGATCCCTCGCGCCCCCAGGAGTTTTGGGACCTCCGCCACTTGCAAGGCTCTAGGCCAGCTATATGGCTGCAATGGCAAGCCATCCACAACCTTAGCTGGTGCACCAGGCGCTCAAACGTCCCCAAGATGGTTCAAACACCTACAGTAACCCCAAGGAAAAAACGCGACATGCTCACAATTCATCACGAGTCTTCATGATATCCCAGTCCAAATCAAATATTGGCTGTTGGTGGGTCGCACCGGGTACTGTAGGCAATAGCGGCAATAATGAGTTCTGTAGGCAATAGTGGGGTGCTGTTCGACCTCAGCATCTTGTACAGTTGACGATTGATATCCCCATGTGGCGTCTGCCGCTATAGTTCGAAACCATACCCAGGCAAACCTCAAAATAGCTGGCAAATTGCTCTTCATCCGGCTTTTTAAGGGATTCATTCGAGGTTTTAAGCCATCCCCGTGTTCAACATCGACCCATCTACCGTAGCGCGCTTCTAAGGATGGCAAGAGACTGTCGTATATGAGACCTGCGGTTCCGTATGGGCGAACGGGGTTTTTTGGTCAAACATAGGCCATGGGAACCGATGAATTTGATGATTTCGACGGCGGCGACGGTTGTACCATGTTGTACCCACCGATAATCTAACATAGCTATGGAAAATGGATGGAAATGGTCCATTTAAGTGGATGATTGAGCCTACGGGTTGAAAACCCAACGTGTGTTTGGATCGTTTTGTGCGTTTTGTGCGGTTTTCCTTGGGGTGGGTGGGGTGGGCTAATAACGTCATTTGCAGCTGCACACATACGTCACGCTACACTACTGTAGGTTCTGTTGGACTTGCACCCAAAAAAAAAAACAATCCAAGTTTCGGGTCACGAGGGCTCGCGAAAAGAGTCATTTTTCGGGATGCATTTTATTCAGAATACGAGGTAATTCTCACATAAAATTTCAAAACACCCTGTAATTGACCCACATCGCCACGAAAAAACACAGCAAAAAACATGGCAAAACACATGATTAGCACGATCCCCACTGTTCAAAAATCATTGAATTCACCAGATTCAATTTCCATCAATTTCCAACCCCGCGGGATGGTTCGAGTGTTTACCATTGCCATAACTATCACTATCAGATACCCTCTGGTAATTTAACATAGCTATGGAAAATCACCATTTTCAATGGGAAATTCCACTATAAATCACCATTTTCAATAGCTATGTTAAATTACCAGAGGGTATCACTATCACCGTCCTTATCGTTATCATATTGGATTCCTATAGTTATCAGTACGATATCATGTCCACTCTAGCGTCATCATGATTCGTGTAGTTCTGTCATGATGTTGATTGTCACTACCATTGAACATTGTTATCGGCAACTATTCGTTCAGCGCTATTCTCTCTCCTGTGTGACTTAGATACTGCTTCAATCTCGGGCACCCAGCTACAAAAACTAAACTACCCTCTGGTAAACTAACATAGCTATTGAAAATGGCCATTTATAGTGAGTTTTCCCATTAAAAATGGTGATTTTCCATAGTTATATTAGTTTACCAGAGGGTACCTGTACCTGCCTGTACCATTTGATTCTGTGAGCTGGGCTCCCGAATCGCCCAGATTGGCTGAGGCTCCCTACCACGTCAGGTGCAGCGCCTGCAGCGCCTGCAGCGCCTGCAGCGCGGTTGCTGAAGCTTTGCACGGCACGGCGCCACAAGGCCACCACGCTGAGTGCGGAGGTCAAACCTCGCCAGCTGTCCGCGGTTGACCCAGTCGCCACGAAATGGTCCGTCAATGCGTAGAGCATCATGAGCATCGTAGGGCTTAGATCGAAGTTACAAATCATTGCAATTGAGTTCATAGAACATGTAGAACTCCTGGAACTGGGAGATGGAGATGGAATGATATGGATGGATATCATGCATTACTCCCACTTACAATCTATTTACTGTACTCATTTCCAGAATCACAAGGTAAAACGACGGGCGTCACTTCAATGTAGTTCCAGATAGCATACCAAAACATCGGGATCTGGGCAGTTTCAACCTATCCTCGAGTCGAAATAGCAGTCTGTCGTGATCACAATCCGCATCCACCAGATGACTAGTAAAAACATGAAGAATCATCATCCAATCACGCTCCCAGATTTTGTTCATACTATTATTTTATATTATTTTGGGATATGTAATGGATATGTGACATCTCCATTGCCATACATGATACCCCGCTCAATAAAAAACCATTTGGATCCATTGGTGGTATTGAAAGAAAGCACCACCAAAAAAAGAGCGGTGATTCTTGCATACCATTGCAAATTGATCAAATTGGGTTTACCATATGTTTATTTACCATATCCATCCTCCAACATACTAGATCCCCCCAAATTTCTGATGGATAATTATCCATAATTATCCTTCACAGCTTCCCAAAGGGTTGAGCGCATCGATAAAACACCAACCATTTGGGTGGTTCCTAAGCCATTTTTTGGATCCCCAGTCGTCGCATTTTTGGTTTCACTAAGTCATGGTCCAATGACGACTGGAGTTATTTGGCAGTGTGTCAAAACCCTGGTACCCCTGGTGAACCCCAAGTCATAGCTGGGTTAAAATGGATGTTCATCCCACTAAAAATGGTATCTATAGGTATTGACCCATACCCATTTTTTCCGCATGTCCCAGGCACTGTTGCGCCCCACGCGCTTCGAACGCGCTTCGTCGTTCGCCCCGAAGCTGGTGCTGGAAAGCCGCCGCTCCCAGAGAGCCAGCGCGGTGTGCCAGGCATAGCCCTCACGTGGTGACCAACAGGGGCAGTTCACCAGCAGAAATGAAAGGTGGTTTGAAGCAACAACAATGGGGAAGTGAACAATGGGGATGGGTCAGGACTTATTATTTTTCATGATTTTTCCATATGAATGGGGAATAAACTATAAATTAAACAATATTAAACATCCATTTGCCAGCTGTTTTGATGTGAAAACCAGGGGAGAGCAAAGCTTTCGACCCACAATTGGTCCTTGTGGGTTCATCATCATTTTCCGCCTTGTTTGGTGGCAAATTTCGGCTATACCCAGTTGGTGACAATACCTTTTGTTTGGATATTCTCAGGGTATGGTTTGGCTATGCTTGGTTTTGAAGCCTTGAAGCCCCTTCGTATAGAATTCTATGTCCGCCATGTGATACCTTCAACCTATGGCCCTAAACCTCTTCGCGCTGGCTTTGATCTGTAGGGTTGCTTTTGAAAATGCGGTTTCCATACTGCACTTCAACATACTTCAACCATTGAAACTGATTCAATCCAAATTTGGCACCCCCAAACTCCCCCATCCAAATTGCATTCAAGACGGCAGAAGGTAAACTCTTGACACCTCCCATGGATCTGGATACGCCCAACAAGGCAATGGATCTCCCATGCACGGAGGCCCCTTCCGCCTTTTCGCAGGCCGCCAGCAAAGCATTGAAGGCATTGCTGCTTTGTGGCACCTGTAGAACAGGCTGCGCATGGCTACTGCTTCAAAGGATTCCAAAACCAATTCCTGAAAGGCGGGACAAGGGCCGAAAATTTAGGAACACTTTGATATAAAACCCGTAATATTTGTTCCCCTGCAATAAGTGGCAATCCCTGAAACACAGGCAGTCGAGCATGGAACAGCAGGGTCCACCCAGGTATGGGTCCAACTTTGGAGATAAGTACATGCAATGACCCAAAAGAATAGGATGGTTTCAAATGTTTCAAGTTACAGTACCATATAGATATTTTACAAAAAAAGATCTAATGTCAGTACAGCTATAAGGAATCACCCATATTTTGATGGTTTCTACTAGTTTGTACCACTCATTTATGGTCAATTTGGTGATGGTTTACTATCGCTTTACTAACATATTATGTCTCCGATTTTCCCATATGTTCCCATGGTTTTCCCATATCTTTCCATATTTTCCCAATAGGTTTCCCACAACGGACCACAAGCAACCTGAGCCCCAACGCCCCGGGGACCCGTTTCCCGGGAGCCTGCATTGACAGCGCCTCCCGCCAGCGCCGAGCGCTCTCCAGTCTGCTCAAGCAGCTCGTCGAGGTGTAACTGGCGGTGTGACAATTTACAGTACAGTATACATATAATAATTACATATGATATCTTCAAAATATTGAGCAAATATATATACATATATACATACATATATATGTATGTATGTATGTATGTATATATATATATATCTGTGTGTGTGTCAAAATATAGTTGTTTCGCGCTTGTGCAGAATCGTGTGCCTGCCACGCTGGACCTGATGCTTGGCCATGTCACAACACAACTGCAAGGCCCAGGGCCAGGCACGGCAAACATTCAGCGCAGCCACCTGCCGGTGGTACATTCGAACATCGCAGGGTGCCTCGGAAAATTGTAAAAAACTGTAAGAACTAACTATTGTTGTGGAATTCGGAAACTCTCCTTCATAACTGCTTCCAAATTCATGTACATCTTGAATCCTGAATGTTTGCGTAAGAAACTATCTTGCTGACGGAAGGATATTTGTCCAAAAGTCTTTTTTTCCCAGTTGCTGCATCCTTCGAGGCAGCGGTTTTCACCCTTGCGCAAAATCTCCCCAGAACTCATCGATTGAAAACATGGAAAAGAGCGAACAGATTTGAAAAGAAATCCAATGAGGTAGCATATTTGATGGACAAGAACTGAGACACCAGGGGGCGTCAAATTCGATTGCGTTCAAAATTTCAAACCAACACATCCATTTTGCACCAAAATAAACGAGATATTGTTGGCACGCTGGTGGGCCGATCCCCACCAGCCACGAATTCAAATGATCCATCGTAAAGCTTATGAGTCCGGCCATTTAATTGGTCACAGCCAAATAATTGGTCACATATCACATCATATCACATCATATCACATCATATCACCATCTTCATCAACTTGTCCTGGTTGCAGTTCCCAAGCTATGAATGGCCCGAGCCGCAAAGGCTTGCTCGTCCGGCTCAATGTGTTGCAGCCGCATGGTCTGCAGCCACTGCAACGCCTGGGTCTGGCTGGGATAGCCTGACGCCAAGCTAATGAGGCAGCTGAAGGAAGCCACGTCTAGCCTGGGGATGTGATTTTGTGGCGGGAGCTAAACGGCTTGGAAACTCATGCTACAGGCTGTACTTAACCCTTGGATCACGAATCATTGCACAGCATGGTGGTATCACCCGGTAGGGTCTGCCCCCCCGCCTGACGCGTCTACCAACCGCATCGTCCACCAGGGTCATGGCTTCCTGCGTGGCCCGTTGCTTCGCCAGCGCACCCAGGGCCGCAGGCAGCAAAGCGGGGACCGATGCCGAGCCGCCCAGATGACGCAAGAGGCGAAGCGTTTGGGCGGGCCCTGCGGAACGGGGGTGCTGAGAGGGCTCTTGAACCAGGGATCCAATGGATCCAAAGTAACCACCTGTACCTGACCTGTGCATCAGGAAACGGTGCCAGGTGAATCATCTATGGTTGATTGATCTGTGCAGTAGTTTGTTCGACGGGAAACCACAGGCCCCTCCAAGATGTGTAAGGGGCTCCAAAGCCCAACTCCGAACATTTTTCACATTGAAACGGTAGATCTGGAGAAGCCACCAACTACTCGCGATGTGGATCTCTTTGGATGTCATGAAATAGCTGCTATTAGTTGCTATTGTTGCCAGTTGCAACAGTAAGTTGCGCAAGTCCTTTGAGGGTCTTTCCGTGTCTTGGCGTCTGTCCCGTAGAAACCCCACCTGCAGGGGCACTTTGTATCAACAGCAGTCGCGCCAGAGTGGTGTCTGGTCTCACTTTCTCCTCAGTTCCGATGGAACTCTTGCTATCCCAGGTGGTATGAAAACAGAAAATTCCGACTGATGGATCACCCCTGGGTTTATAGTGGATGACTGGTGGATTATCAATGTCACACATATTCATACATGTGCTGAATGGCTGGAAAATCCTCCATTGTTGGCATCATTGGTGGCTGCTCACTGCATCTGCTTTCGGCATCTGCTAGTCACGTGGGTAATGTCTAATCGCTTAAACTCCTGGCATCTTTTTCTTGGAAATTGATGTTTGCAGATTTTGCTCGATTCCTCTCTTTTCCCCCTAATCACACTCCGATTCATGCTAAGGGAGAAAGATGAGAAAGATCCCAGATGTCCCCCATCCCAGGGATTTTGCTGACCAGCTAAAGGTTTGATTGCGGTTTGATTTAGCTCACTGCTACCACCGTCACCCCTTGCGGGGCACCTGTGATTGAATACGAATGCTGAAAAAACTGCTATGTGGCAGATTCTCCCCCGCAAATGCCTGCAAAGAACCCAGTCAAGATGACTAGGGTCCAAGAATATTTTTTAAAATATTCAAAATACTATTTCGCTGGAATTCTCCCCCTTGCACTCCTTTTGGGAAACCCCCTCCGACCAATCACTACAAAATGGTGGAATGAGCAGCATTGAGCAGCGTTCCGACAATCGATGACCCAAAATAACACGTCAAATGTTGGGTACCCTCTGGTAATTTAACATAGCTATGGAAAATCACCATTTTTAATGGGAAAATCCACTATAAATGGCCATTTTCAATAGCTATGTTAGTTTACCAGAGGGTAAATGTGGTCTGAAATTGAAACCACCAGTATTTTGCCGATGTTGCGAGCCATCCCTGTTTTTGGCAAACTGACCCGTACAGCAAAACATGCCTTGATGGGCCATCTCTTTCACTCCCGTGTATAATCCATGCACCCAATCCACACCAATTTGGTAAAACTCTTCACCACTTTGAAATCAAATTATATCTTAACCCCTCGGAAATATAGTCCAAAATCGTAACCTCCAACTGACATAGACCCTGCCATGAGTCCGAGGGGGTTCGGAGAATTACTCATTTTTACTTCTCAGGGGATCTAAGTGGATCTAAGTGGGAGGGATGATCAACCACGGCCAACGTGGCCTTCCTTTCCATGGCTGCTGAGTCACCATGAGTTCCAGCCCCATCCTCCAGTGATCCGTTGGAAAAGCCCCTGCCACACTGCTCACCAGCACCTTGGTGCTGTCCGCCACGCTGAAAAGATGGAGGGCCTGGGACCATTGCAGCGACTTCCTCGGCGATGGCTGATGGCTAAAGAATGCTAAAGATCCAACCTATGCCATCCAGTTTATGAATGTTTATGATTCATGATCAAATGGATGAAAATCATTGAAAATCCAGATCCAACAAAATGGGGTGCCAGAGGGTGCCAGAGGGTGCCAAGGTTTTGCGGCGGATATTTAAGGATCCCAAAAAATAGTGGAGTCGAGGAGATTCTTTGATATCTTCCACTGCTAGGGGAAGATAAGCCAATTACGAACCAGCTGCTGGCGCTGGTTGATTGACCCCTCACCGGGATGCATCTCGAAGTTGCCGAAACCAGAGAATACTTGAGCAAAAAATACGCGTGGGCGTGTCATCATGAAATTCTGGACCACTCCCTGCCAACATCTATACACTGAAGGGATTGTGCGAAACCAAGAGGAATTTCGGGAAGAGACTAGGCGTGAAGCAGCCAATAATGGTTGTCGAAACCACTGGCAAGAGACTGTGTGTTAGAAACATCCAACGCATTGCTAGAACACCATAGAACACCTCCCTTCATGGTGCCACATCGCATCCCATCCAAGCGCAAGAAGTTGGATAGAGGGCCAGCGACTTGGAACACACCACAAACAGTCATTCGAAATCAGCCCCAACTGGATAGCTCTATATTTTCTATATAGCTGATCATGGAACCTCGGCCCTCCAAAGCAAACGCATAAACTGGCATAAACATTGTCAGCTTCTGGCACCTTTGCTGCAAAACCCTCAAGATCACATCACGTCCCATCGGCCAGTGGAACCCAGTGGCTGGAATGCATCGGCCAGCGATCCGAAACCTAGGCACAGTACCCCACAAACCTCGGGGGAAACGGGTTGGTTCTTGCCCCAGAAGTTGGGCATTTGCAGGGCCTCATTTACTAAGCATCTCTTTGAGGGTTGGTTGCGCTGCTCCACATCTGCCTTCAAGGTCGCCTAAAGGTCGAGGCTAGGAGATGTGAAGTCAACTAAGATCAACTAAGCTGCAATGAAGCATACCTTTTTTGGACTTGCACAGTGCTTTCGCTCCTTTTTTTCCATGGAAAATGGGATGAACATGGCCTCAACAACCATTTTGTGCCATAGCTGCCATAGCTGCAGCAAGATCCAAGTGCACCAAGAAGCTCAGCTGGTCCATCTGCAGCGATCGGCACGTCATCTCCACCACTTTCGTCGTAGCCCGGCGCCAGTGCTGCGCCAGGGAGTGGATCAAGATGTTGTAGGAGGTGATGGCATCCTGACGCCTGAGCTCAGCTTGTGGAAATCCCTGAAATCATGGAACTCCATGGGAAATCATCCAACTACATGCTGGTTTGAATGGGAAAAATGCGGAAAATCATCGAAGTAATGATAAGTAATGGGTGATTTTCCGGCGAGCCATGTTTGATGAAAATTTTGATTCCCAGCAAATCTTCCATTATATAGTCTATATATATATATCACATTTCACCATATTATTGGTATGTGAACCTGTCGCCATGCTATCCCTAGGTGAGATAGCCCCTTCCGGCCGAGCACCGAGTCACCGAGGCCATGCACAGTTCTCAAGGTCAGCCAGTTGCTGCAAAACCTGTGGGGATAGCTAAATGGCCAACCTTTTAGACCAAATCTAAGAGGTAAAAATATGGAAAAATACAGAAAATATGGGAAAAGATGAAGGAAAATGATGAATTGGTCGAGATTTTGGGGTGCCCCCATTTTCAGGCTCAAAAGAGCCTGAATTGCTGATGTCTCCCGAAAATATCCTAACATTGGAAATACAAGGATCCGCCCCTGTAAGGTCAGCATCGCTATGACGGCCTGCCCTGCCGGTCCATGTAGAGCACCGTTGATCCAGGGCTTACAATAGACCCGCCAAAGAAAGAAAGAAAGAAAGACCGAAAGAAAGGTGAATCACCATCAAGACCAGATGAAGCATGTAGTGAGTGACATACTGTACTACCGTAATAGCATTCCTGCAATCTGGTACCTTCGGGTACCTTAGAACGTAGAAGTCAACGAAAAACGAAAAACCACACCACAAAACCACCATCCCGAGCTGAGTCAGTGGCACCAGGTGCCACTCTGCTGACACTGCAGATGCTGCTGCGTTCAGTGCCACTCGGTCCAGTTCACAACCTGTCCGGTTGTAGGGGCCCGGGTCTGCCTATCTCAAACACAAGTTTGAGAAAAAAATCATGTAAATCAATTATGAAAATTGGAACGATGTTTGGGCCATGTTCAGTTTACGCTGCCCTTTTGACGGATCCAAATGACTGAGCCCTAGACAAAACAGATTCTCTTTACTCTGCCAAAAAATCAGCAGGTACCATGGGTACCCGGACAATAGCAGATAGCAATGTTCGTTATTCCCTGCCCTCAGAAAATTGATATGTCTCGGCCTCGTCGTTGCGCCAAGTCCAGCAGCTCCAAGGGAAAGGTCCAGCTGACAGCATCCAGCAGCAGCGTGTAGCAGGTGAGATCCGGGTCTGGCAGGCCTGGCAGGGGCCATGTTGGGCCATTTGAAGACACGCAAATGACGGAGTTTTGGCCATCAAATGATTCAAACACTTTTTTTTTCTCCTGGGGTTTTGAAATAAAGTCAACAGGTTTTTCCGGGCCAAATGATTCAAAAATTGGCGTTTTAAATATGTGAAAGTCAAACCAACCACTTCTCCACTTGGCAAAGGGGGCACCCCAGGGCACCTCCATCGCATCGCATGGCCTCCAAAAGCTGTAGCCCGTCCAACCAACGGCACTTGAGACCGCCCAGGGCCACCCCGCAGCCGATGATGTCCATGGAAACTGAGCGTGCCACGGTGCCACGTGCCACAGTGAATGGAGACAACGTGAGAATATCAGGGAGGTCCAGCAATCAAACATGGCTGGAACATGTTCCGGTCATAGAGGATCTACCCAGCTACCTCCATTTGTAGAGAAGTTCCCAGGGCACAAAGGTTGACCCTCGCCCTCCCAACTTCCCCAAGTCTGGGGCAGTTAGGGTCCTGTTCCCAAACTTACCAAAAATGATGACGTGGTATGGGTATGTATGGGTGAGATACTCAACTAATGCTCTTTGATTTCCAGGAAAACAACGTGTCAAAGTCAAATAGTTGACATCACATATCTATATGACGTGTGGACATGTGTTTCCGTATGTTTGTATCTGCTACTTTACTCTCATCTCTCTCTCCACTCCCTGTAATCTATCTGTCCTTGAGTCGCTCTCTTGGGACTCCCCACCCTGAAGCATGGGGGCATGGCCCAAAATGGTTCCAAATCCCCCAACTTGGATACTTCATGATACTTCATCAAAGGAAATTTAAAGACTAAACTCCGTCGTATGGATGTTCAAAATGTGAAGAGAGTAGAGAAGTCAAGAGAGTTGGCAAATGAAGACAGTTGAAGTGAAGAGAGTAGAGATGTGAAGAGTGAAGAGAGTAAGAGTAAGGATGTGACGAGACTTGGCAAATCAAGACATGTGTATATATATAATAGTTGATTCAAATGATGTACATAAATACAACATAAACATGTTACAATTATCACTATTTATCATCTTTAGATATCACTTGTATCACTTATATCACTTATATCAACCCCAAAGTCTCCCCGAAATTTCGTGGTGTTTTTTTCAAAAGGTCCCCCCCTCCTGGGACCGCCACCTGCACGGTGACAGAAGAGCTCCAGCATCTCGGACCAGCGCGCCGCCTGGCCACCTGGGGTTCCACCAGCTCACGCAACGGAAAGTGTTCGGAAGAAACGGTGAAAAAATGTGTGTAACATGACATTGTGTAATCCCCAAAAAAAGATAGATATATATATATATATATCATCATAATAGTAATAGCAATAATAATAGTAATAAAAATAAAAATAATAATAATAGTAATAATAATAATAATATATAATAATAATATACAATAATAATGATAATACCGCAGTAATAATAATGATAGCAATAGTAGCAATAGTAATGACAATGATAATAATGATGATGATCGTAATGATAGTGATAATAATTACATATTATTACGTAGCTATAGTAGGAATGTGGGTAAAATAATTTCATAAACCATCCCCCTGTCATCACCATTTTTAGAGGTGGGATGAACTAACCATTCCCAGTCACGGGTGGTGTATGGCATTGTTTTTCCCACATTTATAATTACATATTATGACATAGCTATAGTAGGGATATGTAGGAATAATATTCAATAATTATGATGATAATAACCATAATAAATAGTAGTGATTGTTATTGCTATACCTCCCTCACATCGCACAAAAGTCTCTGTGCCAAACATAGTTGGTATTTATTGCATAACTATGCTAGGAATAATGTCAATATAAGTATAAAATTTATTATTACAATAATATCAATAATACAGTGCATAATGATAATCTGATAATCAATCATAGCAAAGCAGAAAAGTATTTCATTACTATATTACTAGGATATTACACTATCTTTTCGGGGGTTACTATGTTACTGATGTCCTTTCCTGCTGACTTCACCAGCTCCATGGTTTCAAGTGGGCATCCGAAGATTGAACCAGCACATATGGGGGCACCAGGGTGGCATCCCCAACCGCTCGGGTGAGAAAGTGTGACGCTTGGCACCCTCTTTGTAGCTCCTTGGTTCCCCATTCACTTCCCATTTCATAGCAACGAATGTTGGTAAAAGAATTTCACAAACCATCCAGTCATCACCATAAATTGATGGGATTGAAACATATTGAAACCATTCCCAGTCATGGGTGCTTTATGGCATTGTTTTTCCCTTAGATCCCCATGGCTCCGAATCGCTACCCTAAGCGGTCCCAGCCGCACGCTTTCATGGCTGCTGAGCAGGGAATGATGCTCGGCTCCATGCGCCCTGCAGGCATGGACCGGAGCAGAGCCAGGCCATGGTCCCAAGTGCCTGGCCGAGCCGTAGATTTCCTGATTTGTGGATCTCGCCCCACCAATGGGATTATTGATGATTATAATATGTATAGAATTGGCTGGTTTTTTGGGGCGTAATTTTGGTTTCGCAAGGTGACTTTAAGCAGCTATGCACTGACATCAGTGATAAAGATATAGATGGGATTGTCATGGGCAAGGGCCAAGTGACTGGCGTGGCATTTAACGTCATTTGCATAGGATCTGTTTGAAAATGGCCGGTGATGATTCTTTTTTCAAGCCCACTCGGTACAAAAGGCGGCGTCTAATTCGTCTAGCGGCGGACTTCTCCAGAAAATGGAGGGATGTGGCATGGCATACTGTAGCTGTACTTCCTTCTATATAACCAATTAACATCAATTGACCAGTAGCATACATTAACATATATTTATTAACATAGATATTATATTATATTAACTAATTGAATTAACCAATTAGTTAATTTGAACCATATTAACTAACCTTTTTTCCCCAGTGGTTTAGCTCCAGCCACCTTCCAGCGGCCTCGGCGTATTTGCGCCGTCACCTCCTTCGGCAGCCTTTCTCGCATGGCGCGCCATGGGCGTCGCAGCGCTGGCGGCCAGCGCAGGGCCACCGGGAGAGAATGGGGGTGATTTGACTCACCCCGGAAGATTCAGATCAAGTGGATCCCTCCCTAAAAACTCTGATGTTTCCCTTTTTTTGGTGTTTTTGCTTGCTCTTTGGCTATTTAAAAAAATGAAGAGATCCACTGAAATCAAGTCAAGGCTGCAAGCAGCGGTGATTACAGCGCATGAAATCAGCACAGCTTGAACCACTAGGTGGTGTAGGATGCATCTGAACATAGAATGTTCCTGTTTCCAGGCCCATTCCTGGCAAATGCGCCCAAAGCACCGCTCACTCTGGACCAGGCGGCCACACGTATCCCCCGTAACCTTGTGGAAGAAGTAGGTTTGCCTGATCTCCAACCGCTGAGTCACACGTTCAGAATGCAGCGCAGCTGCTTGGGGCAAGACCACGGATTTCCGCATCCCCACTAGCAACCTGCTCCAATAGATAGCCATTGAGCTAACCCTTTTTCTGTGACCAAGCTATAAAGTGGTCTACCTAAAGCTGCTCCTAAGTGGCTGGGAGCCGAGCCCTTGGTAACCGAGTTCCTCCGACCTAGGCAAGAGATGGCAAGCTGTGTGGCAAAGTAAAAAGCACAGCTTTATCATTTTGGGGATGTTGCCATTCTTCGCCGTAGTTTCTCAGTTCATCGTAATTATAATATATTATATGCACATACTTATATATGTCTGCACACATTCATTTATTTATCTATAATATGTATTATGTGTGTGCATGTATGCAAATAAAGAGAGAGAGAGAGAAAGAGAAGGAGGAAGAGAAAATCAGAAAACGAGAGAGAGAGAGAGATATATATATATATATATACATACATATATAACGTGTATATATATATACATATATAGATAGATAGATAGATAGATAGATAGAAAGATAGATATATATATATATATACATGGATATATATATATATATACATACATACATACATACATACATATATATACACGTATATAAATTATATATAATATACATTAATAATCATTAATATACAGTATACATTCATTTAGAAATGCATTATTTTTGGGGGCGCCCTTTCAAGGAGAAAAGTGTGCAACATGTGCAACGTGCAACACTGATTCATCAAAATTAGGGGTTGGCCGCGGCCCATGTTGACCCTCAAAACGTGAGAAATGTCAAAGGCTGTGGCTTGGTGGATTCCACCAGGGAGCCGGAGCGGTGTTTTTCAGCGGAAAGGTGGGACCCTCCATCAATAGAACATGCTTCAAAAACTCAAACTCCAGTGGAATCATCATTCCATGACCCGGGACTCCAGAAGATGGATTACTAAATCAAGATTTTTGAGGCTGTGCCCATCTGTGTTACACACCTTCGGGCGAATCAACCGCTAGGCCGCTAGGCTTTAAGCCATCCAACTCATCCAACCACATGTTCTCAGGACCTTTTTGCCCTCGGGCGAGTTCCAAACCATCCCACAGGCGCGGGGTGAAACCGGCCTGGCTACGGCGACACAGGCAGCCTGGCCTCCAATCTCCAAGGGATCCCACCCAAAAAAACACCTGAAAGGCCTGAAAGTGTCTAAAGAGAGAGAGATACTGTATATATATATATTTAATGGAAAATCCCCAGAGGTTTCAAAGTGCAAACCAGCTTTTGCCTTTCTCCAGGATGCGGGGCACGAAACTTCTTAGCTTTGGGATCGACGCATCAGCTAGCTGGCCGCTGGTAACATGGGGGGAAAAACAGAACTTGCAATCGAACTTGCAATGGAAAGATTGCAAGTCTCTATGTTGGGAAATGCGAACTTAATCATGATTAATCATCTACATCATCTCAAATTGGGGATTTTAAGCCGGGCTTCATCACGTTTGATTAGCCAGGCTGAACATCTCTCCCGTTCTGGGTTCAGCTGTCGCTTTAAAGCTGAAAACCCATTCAGGGCTTCAGCGTGTCTCGTTGAACCGGGGCTTGTGGAGGATTTGGATCCAGGGTTATTCACGTAGAAATGCCAAATATCTTAAAAGCGATTGCCTGCCAGAGCTTCTATATGTCTATTTGATTCTATTTGATTCTATTTGATTCTATTTGATTCTATATGATTCTATATGATTCTATATGATTCTATATGATTCTATATGATTCTATATGATTCTATATGCTTCCATGCCACGCCTGCGTCATAAATCCCTACTGGGAACCTGTTGATACATAGCAGCGAGTAATCAATAGTTGATCGATCACAATGTGAAAGGAACAACGTCTTTCGTGAACCGTGCTCAGCTGATTGGGGCCCAAATTATCCGAAACAATTGAAAAAATCCCGAAAAATCGACATAAATCAACATCTAAGTTGAAACATATCTAAACCACCAACCCAAACAATATGCGTCCACTGGTTCCGGCAACTCCATCACCACGGGTGAGACGAAGTTTCCGAGATGAGAAGCGTCGGCTGTGAAACCCTGAATCATCCCATTCACCAACCAGTCCATTCGACGGGGGATACCAAATAAAAATGACTTCGTGTAATTTTTGGCGTGGCTATCCTGATATATTCTAGCATTCTATGTGATGTATTGTGATGTAATGATATGTTATCTTACGTATATTCCGACATCCTATCTGACACATCTTCTGACATTTTACGTGGCATTCCTGTCTGACTATATTCTGACTCTGGCATTCCGGTGTGACAAATATTCTGACGCTCTATCTGACATCTTATCTGACATATATTTTCCGGCATACTATCTGGCATTGTATTCGCAGTTTTTATCTGGAATCTGAACACTTGAGCAGGCGGACTCGCCACGCAGCTGGCAAGCCCGATGCGACTCGTGGGTTGGTGCGTCATTCCTTCGTTGGGGAAATCCTCACCTGGTGGGGAAACAACATGAAACAACCACCATCGGGCCATCGGGGATGGTTCCCCATTGGGTTTTTTTTCCACATTGGTCCATATTGGTCCTAGTTACACAACAGGTTTTGGACCTGCATCCCACAGGGATCAAATTTAGGACCTGTCTATTTGATTCTATTTGGGCAGTGCTATAAGTGGGATGGTACTCTCCGCTAATGAAACTTGGCAATGGGAAATCCTCCATGCAACACCCGCGTATAGATGAATTTTCAATGGTGATTACCAGGGGGCGATCCCGTACAAACAGTCGCTATACGATCGCAAGAAACCATTTTTTAATGGTTCTTTTGGGTGCTCCAAACCATCCAATGATTCAAAAGCAACCCAAAGGCATCACCAAGTATGGGTAAAGAATCTTCGAAAATCCGTCACAGTCGCTTCTCTTCAGTCTGGAGCTCATCTGGAGCTCATCTGGAGCTCATCGCGTGCGTGCTTAGCACCAGGGGCACTACAAGACCTCGCTCATCTGGAGCTTGGCAGGCGTATCGTTCTTGGAAGACATGGAAGAGAGCAGACTTGCCACACTGGTCCGGACCTCACCGAAAAAGTGGCGCACCAACGATGATCCATGGCATAGACTATATGAAGGTTTCCTGAAATGGGGGGGTACCCCTAAATCATCCATTCTAATAGGATTTTCCATTGTGAACCATCCATTTTCTTTCAGAAAAAAATCAACGCTCCGTTCTAGAAACCTGGTTTAGCATTGGAAATGTTTCTTTTTGGGTGTCCACGTGGAGGGAATTATATAAACAATGCGGGGTGGGACATTGTTGTGGAATTAAATAATGATGCGGCGTTAGATGTGGTTGTGCAAAATCACCTCATTTCACGCGGAAAATCAACGAAAAACATGTACAACATCGGCAAACATCAGATAGACAGTGATAAATTGTCCAGCTCACCATATGGGCTGACTGGGACAGTCCGGTTGAGTGTCAGCACCGCTGGTTGCTGTCCAGGCTGCCGTGTGTCCACTTTCCAAGCTTCGAATGAACTCGCCCTGCATGGCGGGTCCCAAATTCTTGCAGCAGAATTTTATTGTGGATGCTCCAAGTCAAAAGTTGCCAAGTTCATCTTTCGACCCCTCATCATCGGCATTTCTTTGTTTCACCCTAGACTATGTCTAAGGGAAGTTAGGTCCTCACAAAGCCATTACTGGCTTAGCCCTGTTCACCATGGATCACCATGGATCACCATGGATCACCGACCACCATGGATCACCGTGGCCTCCCCTCCACGGAAGCGAAAATTGAACATTTTCTCTTCTGCTACGGTGGACACGTTTCTTTGCTGCACATCAAAGCGAGGGCAAATGATCCTGGGAGCCAATAGGAGCCAGAGATAGCTGGGGCTCCACCTTGCAAAACCTGGAGGACCATCCGAAACTTTCTGGGCAACCTGGTGGGCCCCTGATCCCGACGACAGAAAGCAACTAAGGCTTGACTAAGGAAAGTGCTTGGAATCGCCCAACCCTTGACAAGTTCCAGAAGATGGTGACTGCTGGGTGGCACATGATTTCATACAAAAAAGTTGGAGGGGTAATATCAGTAGATAACAATTGATTTGCATATTATGTGTGATTGTTTGATTCTGGCGATCTTTTCGCATATTTCACCCTGAATTCAGGTGATGCCCTTTTGTCAATCACTTTTTTTTATATCGCGACCAACGTCTGCCACCGCGGCGAGGTTCGTGTCCGGCTCCAGCGACAGAATTTGTTCTTGCACCTCAGAACAGACGCCCCACACATGGGCCACCAAAATGAATAGTTAGAAGTTCTAAGACTAAAGTCCATGGGTTCTAAGGGTGTATTTCAGATTGGGGGAGGGATTGCTGGGGGTTCTGGGATTCTAAATTCTAAATGCCTAACCCAAAACAGCCGTTCCCGGCGGTATCCCGAAATTGGGTAAACCGTAGTTGTTTCTTCAAATATATTGGGTTACATACCCATCAATAACCCACCGGGGAGAAAAAAAATAGGATGCCACCAGCCATACCAAATAATTTGTTATCTGAAGAGAACCCGTGAAGAGACATTCATATTATCATGCTTTCTCTCTTGTCACCTTACTCATCTGACCTTTGGGGGCTGCCCCAACCGACCCCCCGAAAAATCAGCGTACGCTGTGGTAGTGCAGCCGCTGCAGATAGCGGTCCCCAATGCCACTGATGCGACGCCCGCAGCCCCGCACCAGCAGCGCATAGCCCGTGAAGGCCCAGCGGCAGCTATGGGTCTTGAGGACCTGTCGATAAACGATGGAAATGCATGGCCTTCCCCGAAAAAATATAAACAAAATGGTGGATTTACATGGATTTACACCATATCTATCTTAATGACTTAATGTTCCCTATCTATGTTTGAAAAATGAACCCAAAGCAAAGTGGTTTAGGAGAAAACCATGGCTTTTGCTATTACATCTATTGAATCTATTAGTCTATTAGTCTATTACCCCAAAATACAGGGTGTCATGTAAAGTTTCAATTTTCTATCACCCATTTCTGGGAACCAAAAGATACGGTGGATTTGTCACGGGTTGTCATCGTTCAGACCTGCAAAAGTGTGGGATCCCATAATTTTATTCCGAGTAATTAAGTGCCCCAATTGGGCGTGTGTGTGTGTGAGGACATTTCCTTTGCATTCCGAGCAGCATAAGTCACCGATTCGGGAGTATAGCCCGGCGTGCTACGCACCTCTAAGAACAAACTGCCGAATCCAATGCTATCCTTGGGACAACGAGGCAAAGTGACTAAGTGTCACTGCACTTCGCATTCTTCGCGAAGTAACTCCCCACCTATGGGAACGGAATACAATTTGAGTCGCACCAAAGATTCGCAACTCAAAGCGGTGTCAGACTGTCAGACCTCAAAGAATTGGAGGAACACGGGCATGGAGGAACCATGTTCACGAGTTTTCCCCAACAAGCCACCAACAATATGCTGCAAAATCTGGGTGCAGCTGAAGTTTTCCTAGCCAAATCTAAGAACTGCCAAGCATCGCTGTGATTGCAGTAGAGGTCTGCCTTCGCTTCACAGCCCTGGGGCAAGATGGTTTGAAGCTTCGGATAAACCTCTCGGAGGCTGGCAGCGTCGACATCGGAGCTCTTCAATGGATCCGTGAACAGCACCTAAGGTTGAAGGCAGGACCCATCGCACTGTTTTAGATGATTTTAGCTGTTTTCGACGGGCAGTTCATCTATAATGAATAGCTTAAGCTGCCAATTATATACAAATGGATTATGATTTCTATTGCCATGTTTGATAGCTGAAAAGCAAACACCAAAGAAATGGCACCAGTGAAGTTACGCCAATGACAAAAAAACTGAGTGTGTTTCAAGATTCCCGTTGCAAGAATATACAATAATCACGCCTTCAGAATGGTATGTTTCGCGAGGATTATTTAACAAAAAAAACATGAGATAACTCTGGCTACATCTGGGTACCCATAAGTCTCCCTGAAATCGCATCGCATCGCTGCAAGGCCGCATATTTCAGTTGAAGACCCAGCTCTGCGAGGAGTGTCAGAGTGGGTCGAATCAGCTCATGCAGCGGATCGATGACCACCGCCTCTTTGCTATCCTGCCGATCCGAGGTTTAAGGAAGAAACAGCCACGAAAAAACCTGCGATTCCAATATAAATCGAGAAGTGAAACAGGTTGTTTCTGTCCCATAAGTTTTAGCCATGTGCATATATTTGTTATAGATTTAGAGTAGGACTCTTCCAATGATGGATCCAGTGTAGCCAGAAATGCAACTGAGACCATCAGAAAAAAAACACCAAATGGGAGAGTGAAGACAAAGAATGCCCGAAGTTTGCAACTTTTGAGGCCTACAATTGTTCCGAAATCTCCCGGAATTCTTGGCATGGGCTTTGTGCCTTTAGTAAATCAGGAGTCATTCATGGGTCACATCATCTGAAGACCTTCTGCAGAATGTTCCCCACATCCGCTACTAGATGACACTAGATCCCCCACCTCTTTTTTCTGAACACAACACCGCTAGCACATTAAAAAACTCGCGGCCTCTCTTCCCATGTAGAAACATCCACAGGTCGCCATTGCCAAGGCACAGGGCAGTGCACTAAGTACATGAAACTCGACAGCTCCGGGTCAAAGAGTTGCCTTACTTCCGGGCTCCGCGCCGTCAGCGGCTCAGCCGAACCTCGGGTGGTCCCGTGGGTCCCAGATGGTCAAAGGGGGGTCATTTGCCCCAGAAATCATCCCTTTTTACAGAGAAGATGATTGACCAGTGGATTTGGGGATATATCCCACGGAGGATACGAGGATCCAATGTCAAACACCCTAAGACTTGGAAAAATCCCACAGGTTCGATGTCGTTCGATTGCTGTCACTGCAGGGAATAAGTTTGGAAGCTGGTCGGACCCGCTTCCCATAGTCGCCTCCAATACTTGTACCACTCCCATGGCGATCTGTATAGGAAGGAACGATGGGCTCATGTGCCAAGGTACCAACAGCTGGCAGCTGACATTCCAACCACTGCCTCATCGCCATGGCCGACGTGGTTTGTCTGGTTGAGGTGACCTTTTTGTTCCGCCGGTTACCACACTGGAAAGCTCACCCCGCAACCTTCCCCCCCCAAAAAAAAATAGAAAACATGAGTGTGGTTTAAAAGTATTCTCTATAAAAAGGGCGTGGGAAACTCTCAGCAGCCCCTTGACTCTCTACTGATTTCATGTGGTATCCATTGGTTTATGGAGGTGTCCTACAATGGGGGTACCTGCAAGTCCATCCGTTTAAACAAGCGTTTCCAGTTCCATTATAAACCACCCATTTTGGGGATCCCCCATGACTTAGGAACCGGTTCCTCCACGGCTTCAACGGCCCAGCGTCTTGGTATCAAACGCCACGTCCAGGAATAGGTCACTGACCAGCTGATCAACTGAGGCGCGGCGGTAGCCGTTGAGATCCTTGGGAGCTGATCGCGGTGGGATGACGCTTGGAATGATGATTAGAACTGGTTGGTAATATACTGTTAATATTAATGGTTAATATTAATGGTTATTGTATGGTTAATGATGCTTAATAATCATCTGGTTGGTGGTTGGGTCCTACCCCTCTGAAAAATATGAGCTCGTCAAGTGGGATGATTATTCCCAACTGAATGGGAAAATTGAAAAATGTTCCAAACCACCAACCAGAGAATGTTTATAGGAGGGCTGTGGTTTGGGATGGTGAAATGGATTAAATGGATTTTTCAATGATTAGATTTTAAAAAAAATCTCATGATCATAGGATCATTCTTCGGATGATTTTGATGGGATGATTTATTGGGGTGATGGTTGGATCGATATAATGACAGGATTTCTATTGGGATGATGCTTAAAATGATTATGGAATGATGATCATTGTTGGGTTGGTTTGTTGCGATGACTCTTCTGATGATGATTTCCAAATGATCATAAGACAAATATGGGCTTATTGGGATGACTTGATTGGGATAAGTGGAATCATGAAACAATGATTATAGATTCATTGCCGGGATGGTTCGCAGAAGAATTGTCAGATGATATGATCAAAGGATGATTAAATGATTGTTGTTGGGTTCATGTTTGGGATGATTCTTTTTTTAAAAAAAATCCTCGGTGGTTATGGCATTCTTGTTGGCATTGTTGAGATGATGATTAGAATGAGTCTACCATGATAAAAGAATCATTATTGGCATGAGGATTGGAATGATTCATAGAATGATTTTAGGATTATTATTGGGATGATTGTTGGAATGATTTGGGGGTGAAGGTTACAATGATTGTAGGATTATCATGAAATGGGCATTGGGGTGATGATTAGGATGATGTGTAAAATGCTTATTTCGGATAATTGTAGGATGCTGATAGGATCATTCTTGGGATGATTTTGATGGGATGATTCATTGGGGTGATGATTGGATCAGTTATAGGATGATGATAGGATTTCTATTCTGGGGTGATGATGGTAGGATGATTGTTAGAAGGGGTGTTGGAATGATTCTTGGGATGAGCATGGCATGATTATTGAGATGTCAACCATGCGGTGACCCTCCAATGCAGTTCTTAAGGGCGCATCTTAATCACCAACACCCCCCAAAATAAAGGTATACTTTAGGGGGTCACCTATTAAGCCCATCTATCATCGATTAAGGTGAATTCTGGGATGATTATTGCGATGATTGTGGGATGATGCGATCTTTATTCAGATGATTGTTTGATTCGTGACTAACAGTTTCCATTTAGTAAATTGCCATAAAAATTGCTGTAAGTAACTATATACTAAACCAGGGTTATAATATGTTGTAATCCAACAAATAGAACTGGCGGGTGCACCACATTATACGTCGCACACATGATTATAAACTATACCCATGATGTCAACGTATATATATATATACGTATATGGTCATATGGTACGTAATTCCACTTACTGTAACTGGGTTTGTGCGGTTTGTGATCAAATAAGTGGTGTATGAAAGTGGTGATATAAAACAGTGGATATCATTTGGCTACGGGGATATCGGACATCATAGACATCATAGGGCTAAAACCTTCGAGGTGATCCCTTGTCAAAAGTAAAGCCATCAGCCATCGAATCCCCAAAAAAAAGCAAAAAATAAAGTGTGTGGCTACAATCCATCCACTAAAAATTCAGACAATGGAGATACAATTAGCGGGATATAGATGAAGATGGTGATATAGTGGATATAGTGGATCTAGTGGATCTAGTGGATATAGTGGATAAAGTGGATATAGTGGATATAGTGGATATAGTGGATATAGTGGATATAGTGGATATAGTGGATATAGTGGATAGATATAGCTGGTACAATGAAAATATCTTACTGTACAAAGTCATCCTTTGCCTCCAACGGCGAAGAAAATGGGCGCCCCTGGGTCGAGGGCCGCTGGTGCCTTTATGTCAAGAAGCCGCAAGCCACAGCAGAAATGCCGCAGAGGATCGAGTCCGATCTCAGTGCAGCTCAGCAGCTCAGCATTGAGTCAGTCAGAATAGGCTTTCCAAAATTCCAAAAATATATGATATACATAGCAGAAAATATACATAATTCCAAAAATATGTGATATACATAGTTACATAATGGTTGCTTCATATACAGAACCAATAAGATTAGGTCAATAGGTCATCTTGCTGCAAAATGTCGGTATTCACATGCGTTCACACCAGATCTTTAGTATATACCCTCTGGTAAATTAACATAGCTATTGAAAATGGCCATTTATAGTCGATTTTCCCATTAAAAATTGTGATTTTCCATAGTCATGTTAAATAACCAGAGGGTAGTATATAACCAGTACCCTCCAACCATCAGCGACCTCCGACACTGCCAAGACACTGCTGCACTGTATCGCCAAAGGCCGAGGCATACGACCGATGGCTCCCACCAAGAGTTCCACCGAACGGGCCTGGTTCGATGGCTGAGGCACCAGTTGGTAGATGGTTTACCCTCTGGTAAACTAACATAGCTATGGAAAATCACCATTTTTAATTGGAAAACTCACTATAAATGGCCATTTTCAATAGCTATGTTAAATTACCAGAGGGTACCAATAGTTCCCAACTGGTGCAGGATTTCGCAACCATCCACAGGACAGCACATAGCAAAATAGCGGGAAAATCACGCCGTCGCCATGGCTGGGATGCAACACGCTATTTGTTGAATGGGATTAGAAACTCAAAATCTTGGGCTTTATTTTGGAACCTGCTTGGGCTTCATATGCAATTTGCCATGCGATCTCCCCAAAAAAAAAAAAACGAAAAGGTGCCCCGCCTTTGGCCCCCCCCCAGGAAAGAAAGGGAGGAGGAGGAAGGGGGCGGCCCCAGAGGGAAGGGGCGCCCGGCACAAAAAAGAACAACAGGAAA
>Ga0126342_10000551_pt1 | contig 42228 bp, 56 predicted proteins | sample Cyp1metagenome_FD_92528 | JGI IMG/M metagenome (GOLD analysis project Ga0126342, IMG submission 92528) | Coral microbial communities from Lord Howe Island, Old Settlement Bay, Australia - Cyphastrea 1 metagenome | ecosystem: Host-associated > Invertebrates > Cnidaria > Coral ...
AGTACATACAGTACATACAGTACATACAGTACATACAGTACATATAGTACATACAGTACATACAGTACATACAGTACATACAGTACATACAGTACATACAGTAGAGTAGAGTAGAGTCGAGTAGAGTAGAGTAGAAGAGTACAGTACAGTACAGTACATAACATACATAACAATGTCTATTGGGTCAGCACGAGTGCTCATCCTTGCTGCCGGGCTCCATTCGGGTTCACCAGGAGTCTGTTGTTCTACTTGGCCAAAGATGCATGGCCGTTCTTCGTGGCCGTTGGCAGTGCTTTGACGGCCCGGGGCCAGGAAAAGCAGAGCCCCATACTGCTGAACCAGCTGATGGCGTTCGGAGTCATTGCGCAACACATCGTGGCTGGGACAGTTGAAGGCAATGTTTATCAATTTTCGCCATGCACGGTTAATCCATCATTCAGGGAATCTACTGGGCATAGGCCTAGTTGTTATTTTTTGGGGAGCCCCCATTGTTTTGAGTTTTTAAAGCGAATCCAAGGTGAACATTCTGACCCAAACTCAATCTTTCAAACATCTTCATTCAGATACCCGGACGCTTCTGGGCAAACTTGGCAATATCTTTAGCTTTGCACAGGGCGAAGGAGATGCAGGTTCAGGTGAAGAATCCTTTGGCTTCTCACGTGAGTGCCTGGCTTGACACGTTTCCCTTTCTTCGTGTCCACAAATGGACAATGAACCCACTTTTGCATGGGTTGGTATGGGTCAAAACCCTGGCGCCCTAGTGAATGGCCAATTTATATTTTTTTATACAGAAATTATATTATAACCCAAACGGAAACTCCCTTTGCCCCATTCGTATGGTCCAATAGGTATTGACCCATCCCTGGCCACCATGGCGCAGAGTGGCTCAAGACTTAGGTGTCTTTTGAGGACTTTCGGACTGCCGAGTTCTTTGGGATCCACCCACATGCTTGCGACCTTTCCACCGATCTGCTTCATGGCACTAGTAGCTGTGAAACACCCATGGCTGTCGTTGACGGTGGGTGCCAATGTCTTCTTGCCCGGATTCGCCGGAGCCTTTGGGAAGTACCTCATTGGCTTTTCCTTGCAGTCAAAAGAGCGGACCAACCAGATTCTGGTTCGCGGTTTGAATCTTCTTATGTTCTCATATTTTCTCATCCCTACTTGAGAAGATTATACAGCCAGATAGTCAGTGATTTGGGATTAGTGGCCCACCGCACCAGGATGGCGTTTACCACCCTGTCACGCCCCTTTTTGCCAGAAAACGGCTTGCTTGGAGCGCTCATTTACCTGACCCTGCCAGTATGCTTTCTGGGCACCTGTCTCTGGTGGTCCGAAGCAATCCGTGCCAAGCACCAGACAGAGGGCCCGCAGTCCCCAGAGATCTTCTACCTGACGCGCGCCTACAAACCTGAATGGCGCCTTTGGGAAATCGAGCGCTTTCTTCGGAAGATGTCTCTGAGTGTGGTGGCAACCAGCCTGTCGGTCACCTACTGGGATTCGGTGCACCTGTTCCTGCTTTTTGGGATCCTTCTCTCCTCCTTGCTTCTCATCGCAATTTGCAGGCCCTACAAGCTGCACCGCTGGAATATCACGGAGGCATTCCTGCTGACCACTGCCCTCATTACAATCAGCCTTGTCTCCATGCTGCAGGCAAATGAGGCGCACTGGGCGACGGATTTGGAGGCGGGGAAGGTCCTGGCAACCGTCATCATCCTTCTGCTCGCTGTGATCTGTGGAAACATGATGTTTCTGGTGACCTGGACCTGTTTGTTTGCTGGTATCTGGCGATTTTATGTTGGCACCTTTGAGGTATTTCCCCTGTTCAGAGGGACTTTTTTTGGGGGGCCTTGAACAGCACATACAAGGTGATGGTGACGCTGTATCAGGAGTGGCAGTGGAAGGCAGGGCGGCAACAGAGGCCCTCAGAGGAAGTCGAGGACGACGACTGATGGTAGTCATTTGAAGCGCCAAAAAGAGGTGGAAATCCATGACCTGCGGGTGATGTCAAGGGGGGTTATTTTCTTAAAAAAAGAGGAGACTGGTGATGAGTAGCTACTATTTCAGTAGGATTAGTAACATGGCTTGAAATTTATGTTTGAATGATTTTAGTCTCGGTTTTCCAACTCCCACTGGAAGGTACTTGGAATGATTGATCACGGCATCTCTTCTAGGATCCTCATCAGAGAAGCCGCAGAGGCTCTCAAAAAAGTTGTCTTTCTTATTTCTTCGGGTAGACTTTAGTGAATGATTAGGGTCAGTGGGTTAATGATTAATGCTTGATAGTTTATGTTTATCCTACCACGATGTAACGTTGACTTGTTCCTCCGTGGTATATTCATTGCATATCGAAAGTTTGGCACCAGGAAACCAGTCGCTTTGAATGGTTTTGAGAAGTTTCTGGCACCCCCAAATTGGGACACGTTAATTACCAGAAGTTCACCATCCAAACATAGCTTTCCTGTAGATGTAGGATTCAAATCCTAATTCTTGTGCTTGAAAAAACGCCATATTTGCAGCTTTCCTCCTCGTTTTGTGGAAAGGTAAGGGTGAGTTTTATTGAAAAATGCTGCAAAGACAAATGGTCCAAAGAATCCATCAAGACAGCGCTGGGCGCGCGGGGGCCCCGCGCGTGGTGTCTGTATTTGTTTCACCAGCTCCTGGTGGTTCCAACTTTCGCCTCCAAGGATATGACGATTGGTGTGGCTTTGCTGCATGTGTTGGGTGCACACGTGGTGAAAAAACAAAGCAACCAACTGAACCGAGGGTATAGACAAACCCAGCTAAAAAGAATGGTGCAACCTGACTTGGACTACTGGTTGGGTTCACTGGGACCATTTGGGGCTACTCCAGCCACCGGGGAATACAATTGACATTTGGAATAGTCCCTGACTGGGGGATCCACTGGGTCCATGATTCTTGGAAGCATTCCCCACGACATATAGAAGCGAAGATCAATCCCGACGAAACAGGGGTGGCTTCAGGTGGAGTTTGGTCATCGATACGTGCCGAGCCTAGGGATATGTCTGCTATTACCCAACTTTTGACCACCGGGGCGCAAGACATTTTGGGTCTAGAATTCCTTGCGCCTCCCTAAAATTATGGTAGAAGTAGAAGTGGAAAATTCATGTGTTGCCAACAGGGCCATCAGGATGTTCCAGCGGTTCATTCTCCAGCTTGCACTTGGCGCTTGGCGCCGCTTATGGCGAGGGGCTATCTACTTGTCAGATGGCTTTGACACCATCAGTCCAACATGTTTTCGATTCAAAAAGACTTCAATGGGTGCATGATTGGATATGATTGGCCTAGGTTGATATCGAGGGGGAACACATTAAACTCCAGATCTGGGACACTGCTGGACAAGAAGCGTTCAGATCAATCACGTCCGGGGCTCCCAGATGCAACGCAACATGGCATGGGGATGACCCCGGTGGACTAAGTCAGTGACTTTCTGGGACGGGCCGGAGCAACCTGTGGCTTCAAGATTGGTGCGTTTGATGTTTGCATTTGGAGATATTTCATGATATTTCTGCCAAACATGCTTGATAATATCATAGAATATCATCACTCAACATGGGAATGATGGAATTTTTGCTTGAACATATCCAACATATCCAACATGTTGGTGGTAGATGTTCTTTTAGATGTTCTTTTCCATCTTTTTCCACCTAGTTGCTCGCCCACCTGAGGAGAGCCTACTACCGCGGCGCCACTGGTGCGGGGGCGATGGGAGCTTCACGGAGGGATGGGATGATGGATGAAATGGATGAAATGCCAGGCATGACTTGGCAGCATGGTAAATCTACACCAAAAACTGAAAAACATATATGATAGTAATTTATGATAGTACATGTCGTGGGATTATCTGTAATAAAGTACTATTATAGTTAGTAATACAACTAACATAGTAACGCACTAACCCATAGAATGCTATGAAAAGACATAGCAGTCATTGCATCACATTTCTCCATTCGAGCAGCCATCTGTAGCCCATCTGTAGCCCATCTGTGGCAGCACCAGCCACGCAGCTGACGCCAGCTGCAGCCGTGCTGACGCCAGGTGCACTGCTGGTGTACGACATCACCCGACGGGCCTCCTTTGACCGCCTGGCGCAGTGGCTCATGGACGCGCGGCAGAATGCCCAGCCGCGACTCGGCTGAGCGGCGGGCCGTGGGGATATGACATGATATAACCAGTGTTAGTTCTATTAAGATGTTAGTTATATGTTAGTTATATGTTAGTTATATATGTTAGTTATATGTTATTATATTACTATGTTAGTTGATAATACTATATGACAATATGACAGTTATATTGTATATTTCTTATGGGTTAGTGCATTGCTATGTTAGTTGTACTGCTAACTATAATAGTACTTTATTGCAGATCATCCCACGACATGTACTATCATAAGTTACTATCATAATTTACCATGATATTTCATAGCTTTTCCCATTTGAAAGTCCTATGTAGAATGACCTTATTTCAGGTGGGTGAATCACTATATTATGTTATTGTAAATCATAGGTGTTGATGATGATGGTGTTTATTCTTCCTTTAATAATGGATATAAAGGGGTGTTTCATGGGTTTATGATGTTTGTGATCGGTGTAATGATGACTTGATAAGGGGTGAATCAGCATGTGCATCATCTATCATCGGTGTAACAAAATGCACCAACTATAGTCACTATAGTCAGTATAGCCAGTTGGGTAAAATTGTTGGGAACATGTGACGGGATAATCATGATGACTGTTGGTTTCAATTTCAATCCCATTCTAGATGTAAAACTATGTAAAACTAAAATCATTGATGTTTCAAAGTGATCTAAGAATGTGATCATCACCCGCGTTGTTAAAGGTTGTTGTCGTTGCCTGCACATCGCAAGGCACCGCTGCCCTCCCAAGATATGGACATAGATTTTTTTCTTCCAGGGATTCCCATCCAGGATTTTCTGGGAAAAATGGCCATTTGATCAAGGCCAATTTTTACCAAAGCTTACCCTCTGGTAAACGAACTAACATTAACTATGGAAAGATGAACCATTGATAAAGTGGGTAAATCCGCTATTTCGACTGGTCCAGCTATTCAATAGCGAAGTGTAAGAAATTACCAGGCAGCTTCGTGTAGATGAGTGATTTTTGTATTGGTGAGGAACATGGTCATCATGCTCATCGGCAACAAGTGCGACTTGGATCGCCGTGAAGTGAGCTTCGAGGAGGGCGCCTGGTTCGCCCGACAGCCGCCTGGTATCGGCGACATGAAACATGGGCGATCTGGGAAAAGAACTGCAAGCGATGGTGATGTTTTATGAACATAGGATTGTGATATATTGTGATGGTGATGTTGAGATGAAATATATTCGTCACTGAATTTTTGAATGAACTTGAACAAAATTGAGAAAGTGAAGAAGCATGGGGATTGATGTGGGGATTCAAGCGAGTTTGAGCGGCGAGAATTGCGACATCAGATTGGGGTCAAGTCTTTTGGGCACTCGAAAGTGGGATGTTTTGAGATCCCGAAAAGTGCCAACCTTTCAATGCCCAGGGTCTCAGGTCTTGAACTGAATGGATAGGATGCCTCAGAGCAGCAGTGGCTCATTGGCAATCATAGAATAAGCATAGTCACAAAGTTCGCATGTTTTTCAATATTTTTCAACATAGGGTACGGTATCCCGAAGTCCACTCGAATCTAGTTTCATTTTTGCAAAACTGCCGGAGTTTTGAGTTTTTCTTTGGGCGGTTCCCGAGCCCACCGAGGAACGGTTTGTTCTTCATGGAGACATCGGCCAAGACAGGCACCCAATAGGATCTGGGGATACAACTGATATCGATGAAGGTTGGGTCGTCCTGGAACCACAGACCAGGGTGGGTGGTCTTCGGGTTCTGGAGGTCCATTCACCCAACCCATTGAGATCAGCTGGGCTGGGCCATACCAGGCCAGAATGTGGAATCAGCCTTTCTGGACACAGCCGGGTGCTTGATGAGGGCTGAAAGCTGAAGTCATTTTGAACCAACTGGCTCATTGCCAGCCTTTCAACGGATTTCAACGTCTGACTTGGTTTCCACATGCCATCACGTGATTCCGAGGCCAAGCAAATCTATGAGAGCCTTCAAGCAGGTTTGTTCGACATGAGCTCCGACGCTCATGGCATCACAGCCGCCCTTGCCATGCTTTTTGAAGAGGGGATTTGACCTTAAAACTGCTTTTTTGTCCTGTTCAACAAGGCCATCAATCACAGGACATGGTGATTGGGCCGAGCTAACTATACCCTCTGGTTAATTAACATAGCCATGGAAAATCACCATTTATAATAGGTAAACCATCTATTTCTATGGGCCATCTATACCATGGCTATGTTAATTAACCAGATGGTACTCCAAAAAAATGGGTGGGTGATGATCGGTGACCTTGCCGAGAGAATCTGCCAACCTGGCCAACGGCCAGGTTGGCATAGGGCCATCTGTGCGCCCGCAGCCGCGAGAGCACGTCAACTCCCTGCAGTTTGCTTGCTGGGCGGCCCCAGTGCTGTCAGAAGGAGATTTGGGCTCTGCAGTTTCAAAGTAATATTTTTTTGCTCTATTTAACTCTATTTTACCACCACGTATTTGGGATGCTGAACCCAATTTATCAATTGTAAGGAGACCATTGTTCAGGAGTCGAAACCCACAACCAGGATGAACCAGGAACTGGACCTCACAATTTTTAGCCATTGGAACGATTGAAGGGTCCTACAAACCAGGTCTTGCCCAATCGGGGCTTTCGGTAACTCGCAAAAATCATCAAAAATCCAAAGATTTGATCAAACCAAATGGGTGCAGGTCAAGATATGATATAGCAAGGTACCAGAGATGGACTTGTCATTGGAGTTTACTATGAATTGAAGTACTAGTTGCAGTTGCAACACCAGCAATTTTCCCCTGTGACACGATGAGCCTTAATTCATAGGCACTTTGGGATGGTTGAACCAACAACCACTCCTTTTTCGGGTGGATAGGTATCTTTGAAGACATTTTGAGGCAGTTCAGGCAGTGTCCTTGAGGGCCAGCAAAGGCAGCGGCCAATGATTCGGGGCTTTCGCACCTCCTTTTTGATGATGTAGTTGCGAACCATGAAAATGTGGTAAGCTCAACGATAAACCTACCATTTGGGAATGGTTTATGCGACCCATAAAAAGAGTGATTTTGGGGATGGTTTACTATGGGCTTACCACATTATTCTATGACTGCAAGATGCTGCAGGACTCAAATATGGGAGTGCTAAGGCTGTGGCACCGGTGGCGGATAAGCGCGGTTTTTCGAGCTGTGGCAGGGCGGCCTGGGGATCCGTCAAAACTAGTCTTATTTCCATGAGACTTGGGGGAAGAACCATCCAACTAGTAGGGTTTTGAACCCAAACCCACATGGCAATCATAGCAGTGGGAAGCTCACAGCATGGATCTGGAGCAGCCCAGCGCTGGGCATCCTTTTGGGGTGTCCTTGAGGTGAAAGTGAGAGGGGCAGCCGACCCGTCATCCCAGGCCGAAATTTGACATAGGCACCGTTTGGTTTGAGACTGTGAGTGGCAAAAGAAATGATTCAGATTCATTCAATCGAAAAATGGTGTAGATTGTCCGGGTCCAAAAAAGTGCCCCGCTGGTTGAAGCATACGTGGAATCCAACAAAGGCACGCAGCCAGGATATTCATGAAACCAGCGGATCCTTTAACGCACCCTTGGCTGTATACGAATGCTTTCCAACATTGGGATTCCCGATTTAAGATGATTTCAGCCGCTAAGCAGACAATGACAAGGACATATTTAAAGGACCCGATCTTTCAAAGTGTATCTCAAATTTGGACAGAATAGGCTTGGGGCGGGAGCACCATGCCCGCTTAGCTCGTGCATGCATCCCACCTGCTGGTGGAGAGAGAAATTCATGGCCGGGCAGAGCCACAGATGAGAACAGCCAGTGTAGAGAGTAGTTCTTTATTGGAACATGGATGGAACTGCCCAAAATTTGGGACGAACTGCATCTAACTGCAAACTGCATGTGGCAGCAACAGATCTGGAATCTAGACGACAGCCAGGAGCAAATCCTTGCGGCTTGCGCCCCACACGCAAGCGTCGTGACAGCGGCGGCCCAGCCAGTGATTTAGACCATGCCCGTGGCAGTGACACGATTCGGTGCAGCGCGGTGTCTTCAAAAAATGGCAACAAGAGCGTTCCTCATCTCGTTCAGCTGCAAATGGCTTGGGTTGAAGGTCTTGAAGTATTCGAGGGGGCAAATGGCATGGTCCCGTATGGTCCGTATTTGGGTATGGCTGATAACCAGTGACCCGCAGCGATGGTTGACTGCTGAATTGAGTCCAGAGGTATGCCAGCATGGATATGAAAGGCATTGCTCCATATTTCTGCATTTTTGTCAGAGGGCCCAAAGGAACCCAAAGGACTATCAACATACAGCGCCGGCCATCACCCACACAAAACATCTGCAAACTGCAACCAGGATTATCAGGGTTCGTTTAAGACTTTGAGAGCTGATAGTGACCCGGAAGACGATTCAAGAGAAATGATATGAAGATATGGAGGGCTGGTACTTTTCAACATTTTTCAAGCATTTGGTTGATGGTTTCAACCATATTTGGGATGATGCAGCATCCAGATTCACCAGATCTGGATTGATACGCCACAATAAGCCCAGCTTTTCGGAATTGCAAAGGTATGCCAACACGTGTATCTCCTATGTTATGTGTTTGGACACTTGGAAGGCATGTTCTCATCGCGCATTGACTCATTGAACTCATTCGTATCGATTCGTATCGGCCAGGTGGGCGCATGTGCACTACACAGGGCCTGAAGCCTACGAGGTCCGGAGTGATCGTGCGGAAAAGGCGCACATTTTTCAGCAATCTCCTCAACTCAACCAACAGTTTCATCGTAAGAATAGTCCATTTTTAGAGGAAAGTATCATCAGTATCCTTCCAATCTCCTGTTTGGCAGGGTCTATGTTGATTGGAGGATGGTACAAATCCACATCACCCCATCAGGGATGTAACTGATATAACCTGAGCAACTATGGGACTATAGTGACTGTAGAATGCCACAGGTACATTATATAGCATTATATAGCCACTTTTTGACTGGATTTCCACCCCAGAGTCAGTTCTTTGAAATTCTTCAGTCCCTCTTCACATCAACGCGAGAGGTGACTGCGATGGCAGCTGTCCGGTCCAGAGCTCCATAGCTGTGCCCACCTGTGCTTAAAATGCAGCATCAATGGGCATGGCTGAACTTGGGTTTCCTGAAATGTTAAAACTCAACTGAGTGTTGTCTCTCATCATTGTCGATCATATCCCCATGTTTGCGTGTGCTTGCTGCTTGAGGATGTGCCCCTCCATTTGTCGCTTCCACAATTTCATAGTACTAACCGAGCTTGTTGATGTTGTTGGTTGATTTCATCCCCATTTTCAAATTCCATTCGCATTTAACATAGAACCCAAACATGGCCATATCCACTGACTATCAAAACACGTTCCAGACCCCTTTTCGAGTCTTATGTTGAATGCAGGGTGTGTTTAATTCCCACCGTTCTTTCGGTGTCAAACTCATACCAAACCTGCCGCAGACTGTGCTTAGGTCACAGGAGCCATCGTCATCCTGGAAGAATTGCCGCAGGTCCAAAGGCAAAGTGGTTTGGTGACTCCTGCCTATGCCTTCCATAACACCAGCTTTGTGCGCACTGGCCCTGGTTGAGAGAGCGGGAGCGAGAACGGCTCAACCAAGGGGGTAATAGGACAACTTCTTGGGAACAACCGTTTGTTCGGAGCGCCAGGGGCAAATCTGATGATACCTTTCTTGCAACACTCTTCTATGAACGACATTGAACGACTAGGTTGGAAACTTGCATCCCAAACAGGCATGAGTTTTAACTTGTGGTTCTCAGAGTGTCGGGGCTCAAAAGCACCGGCCCGTGCACTGTCCAACTCAACATCCGAAAGAAACAGCTATTTAGCAGCTATTTGTTCCATTCTGTTCCATCCTTTTCTCAACGCTTCCAACTCTCAGAACCCCAGAACTTCTCAATCGTACAACAATTCTATATTTCATGCAAAGCCTGCATCCGAATCCACCTTGCTGGATCCCTGAAAGGCCATTGGACAGGCCATTGGACCCTTGGAGTTTCACCGTTGCCATGGCCAGCACCCAGCCCCAGATGTACGGCCAGCCCAGCAGCGACCCCGCGGCCGAGTTGCAGAGGCAGATGGCAACAGCCGCAGCACAGCAGGCGGCGCAGCAAGGGGCGCAGGTGGCGTCGCAGAAGGCGAAGCATGGCTTCTATGAGATCAAGGCAAGGGGGAAGGTGGAAACGGCGGGAAATTTTCGAGGACTTTCTAGAAGTCTAGGAATCAAGAAAGGAAGTTGCCAAGAATTCAAAGCTTGATGGGAAAAAAGAGGAATTTAGCCCGAGAAACTGGGGATTTGGGCGGGCCAAAGAACATGGGGATTCACATATAGAGTTTCAGTATAAATATGCATAAATATGTGACGAAAGCAGATTTAGCGGGCACAAATGGATTGGACATCGGTGGGTGATGTGGGATGGCTGCTTTCGGGTGATCTGGATAACCATGCCCAATAAGGTTTCAGATGTACCCCTGTGGCCCTATGGCAACGAGGCCTACATCCAGGAGAACCCAGGAAGTGTGAAGGTGATGTGCTTTCTGGTGGGCCTAACCCTGCTGGTCTTCAGCATCCTGGGCGTCATCAATCCTTTTGCGGTCTTCGGCACACCCAAGGAATACTTGGCTAATGTCTACAATATCATTTTCTCAGCCCCTTGGGCTGCAGAACATGAGAATCATATGCAATGATGATGCAGGTGGTGGTGATGAGGGTGATGATGATGGCGATGATGACGACGATCATTTCTTGAAGGAGTTCTGATTGCACAAATGTTCGGTGTAGCATGACAAGCATTCCTCTAAAGAATGTAGCAAACCAGCACCTTGCAGACGCCAACCACGTCAACCACACATATCTTGTGCTTCCGATGCTTCTTAGCCGAGGTGATCATTTGCATCTGCGAGGGCAAGGAGGATTGGATGAGGCCCCTAGTTCGATACGACTGTAAATATTGCAAATGTCATTCATATCACCATTTCGGATCATTTTGCAGTTTAACCATGTTCAATCCATCTTTCTGCGGTACCCTCCCTGCGCCACAGGTCTTGCGGTGATCTTCAAGGTAAACTCTTCCAGCGTTGCTTCTTCTTGGCCACACAGACGGGACGTGCCCTCTTCTATTTCTATGTGGGTTCCATGACTATCCTTTTGCTACCCTCAGGTGGGGCTTGGGGCCACAAAAACTCACCCTGGTGGTTGGAAATCTGTTCCTTTGGGGTCCCTAGGTGGAAGAACCAAGCTGACCAAACCATTCAGACATCTTCAGACTCTCAGATGTAGAGTCGACTTGGTTGAGAGAGGTGGTTCTACTACCTGGGGTATCGACAACAAGAAGCATTGATAAGCCGTTCTCACGACATGCGCGTCAGTCCGTATTCAAACAATCCAAACCGACTATAAAGCAAAGCTGCACCGGTTTTGACACCTATTAGCATGCAGATAGCCTGTTAGCTTCAGCAATTTCCCCAGAGCTGCCGACGGCCATATCCTCCTGAATGGTTCAATGAGTGATGCCTTCATGATTAGACACCTCACTATCCCACTTGCCAAAGACCCGGCATCCTCCCTTTTTTGGAGTTCGGCAAGCCGGCAGGTTTCATTTGGACCTTGATCTACATCATTCTCGGCTCCTGCTTATGCGCCTTGTCATAAAGAGGTAGCCCACGGGAACACCATGGCCTGTTGGGTCAGCAGCTGCGATGAAAAAGTGACTCGTTGTGTGCCCAACATTCCGCATTGCATCGATTTCTATAGATTGCTGAAACATATCATACTATATGTCACCCCCATGACATCCCATGACGATTGCGTGGAATTATAATGAATTACATATAATATCACACACACACATGTATAGTATGTACAACTGTATCATATTTCAATCCAACCATTTAGATTGGGTTGGATGGATCCTAAGTAATACTCGTATCCAAACTCTGCAGTTTCTTCAACAGTAACATATGACCAGTTTTTGACTCAGGTCAGGTCACATCCATGCCAAGCCACCAATCCCTTCTGCTCTTTGAATCCCTTTGGTACTTGTTTCTGGTGGTTATATAAGTTATATATAGTTATATAGGCGTGTGTGCTTCATATGTATGTATATTTTTGCATACGCACTAATACGCACATATACGCACGATAGGTAGGTGGATGGATAGACAGACTGATGTGTAGACATAGATTTTTCTAGCTAGATATGCACATATGATCACTTCACTTTTCTTGAACATCTACATATACAGATACCAGACACACACACACATATATATATATATATGTATATAATATACACTATATTCACACACACACATTTTTTTCTCCCTCTCCCTCTCTCTCTCTCTCTATATATATGCACACGCCATACACATAAATAAATAAAATATATAAATGAATGCATACATAAACACAGACACACACATATATATATATGATTATATATGTATATATCCATATCTATATACATACATATATATATATATATATATATATATATATCTATATATATATATACAGACCACAAATAATATAAATCTCTGGCAGATATACTTCAAGCGAGGTCTCCTGTCTCTGCTCATGCTCTTCTTCGCCCATTGCGGCCGGTGCCGATCGAACTATGGCCAGATGGGCGGATCTAGTGGACAGCTCTGAGTGCGCGACCTGCGGGATGTGTGGCAGATCCCTGGAGTCTCAGGTGGGAAAAAACCTGGGAAAAAACCTGGGAAAAATCAGGTGATCATTGGAAAACATGGGAGAAAACATGTGGAATACATCGGAAATATTGGTGATCAGTAGTGATTGATGGATTCCAACCTTCAAAAACATGGGAAAAGATGGTGATAAGTGGAGTCCAACCTTGACAAATGTGAAAAATGGGCGCCAAGTTGCCAAGTTGGAAAACAACTGGTGATAATCTATGAGAATTTACTGTAGATGATGTTTGAAATAGTTTGAGGACATAGAGTTTGGCATCATCTTTTGAAAAGGTCTTGATGCCCGCAAGAATTCTGGGAACACATCCCGCTGAATCCGCGATGCAACGCAAATTTCACTTCACACAGTGGCGGGCGTCGTGACGCCAGGGCCCTTGATACAGGAGGACCGACCTTCGGCCCCCGGTGGTGACGTGCTGAGGAACTGGCGACGGAGAGAAAGGATTTGATTGCGGATGGCAGGGGGAATCGTGAAACTAATTCACCCAGATGGTTTTGTACTACTGAGTATGTGAGGACCCTCAAATGCTGCGAAGAAGAACGGGGTTTCGCCCCAAAATCAGGTGGTTTTCTCAACAACAGCTGGCTATAGCTGGCTGATAGTTTAGATTAGATATATTTACTGCTTTTCATGCCCTAACATCGGATCATTGCTGAGCTACAGCAAGGGCATTGGTTTAGCCTCAGCTGGGAGGTACAACGCCTGCAGCAGACAGCCTTTGCAGCTGGAAAGGGTCAAAAAATGAACTTCAGGCGTGGCGTGGTCTTCCAGCCTTGCTGGAGGGCAGAGACAGCCAAGGCACCAGGCGTCTATTACGAGTTTGCCACCCACATTGGATGATTCAAAGGTTTCATTGGTTGAGATTTGAACCAAATCCCCTGAATTTACGACTCACCATGTCTGCGAGCCATACTATGCTCGCATTTTCGATTGCTTCCACCTCTGCCCCCCCAAAAAACCATTGTGTCCCACTTGTGTTTCGACTTCCTGCAATCCAATCGCGGTGGGCCACATCATCCCTCACCTTCGCCAACCCGAGCCTGACGGCCGCCAGCCGTCCCCTCCAATGGAGGCTATCGGATGGAAAGCCCTCGGAAGAGACCCTGCGAGATGCCATCATGCGCAAGACCAAGGGTGCTGCACAGGGACAGGAGTGACTCAGTTGGGTTCAAGGTGCAGATGGAGAGTTTTTGCCTATCCTTTTTAAATTGGCCGAGTGGAAACAACGGGACCATGGTGACAGGCGGGTGATGAAGGGATGCTCTCAGATTTGGCCAAGCGGCACTCATCGGACCTGCTGCGCCCGAAGGAGAAGATCTTCAGTGGCAAAGTTTCCGCTTGGGTGACTCCGGCCCGGGCTCCTGGGACATGTGACTACGTGTTTAACATAGCTATGGAAAATCACCATTTTTGATGGGAAAATCCACTATAAATGGCCATTTTCAATAGCTATGTTAGTTTACCAGAGGGTACTGTAGCTGGTTCAACCATGCAACAGCCAGCAACAGCCACATGGGTTGGTCTGAGTTCTCGGAGCTCCGGGAGCCTGGGCTCGAGCTGCGGGTGGAGAGTCAAATTCAAACGAAAGGATTTGCTGTTTCCTCTACCTGAAAAGGTGTTTAACAAGATAGATTTGGATAGACTATCCCATTGTTTTCACAGCATTTTTTCTAAGTTTGCTGTTGGTTTCACATGATTTAACATGCCTGAACTCCGATTACCCGGTCACATATTTTGTGTTTGTTTTTCTACTCATCCTCATTTTACCACCCTGGATTTTTCCACTTCAAGATCCACCAAAAAAAAAGGCAAGCTGTCCATGACCCACGCGGATCAAAGCTAGCCATGGCCTGGCCTGGCCAGCGCTTCCTAGTGCCCTTTGATGGAGAGGACCGGATGTGGAGATGGGGACGGACTGCACCTATTGTCATCTATGGCCTTGGGGGTCTCCTCTGACTTCTGCTCAGGCCTATGAAACTGCCACAAAAATTGGAAGACCATTCGTATTTTGCAGAGGATTTTCTTGGTTCACTTTGTTCACTTTCTAATGATGCAGAAATATGGGGCAAGACCCTGATATGTGCATATACCTCCAAACAATCCAAGAATTAGAAACCCAGGCAGTGCACTATGACCATCCTCTGTTGTCCTACCTTGCTGAGCCCAGCCCCCTGGAGGAAAGCTATGACTGGTTGGCAGAGCAGCCAAGGCGCATGGATGGCAACTGATGGGTCTCCCCCTTCAGGTGCGTCAAAATAATCTGTCCCAATCACTCTAGTGGTACTGCTTGTTGGTTTCAAATTTCAGATAATTTGTTTGCCACCCTCCAAATGATTCAAACAGATCAATTTGATTTTCAAGGCATCTTTCCGGCATGGCAATATATACCGTGCCCCAGAGATTAACCACTTTTAAAGGTCGGAGCGTAGAAAATCCCCTGCTTGAATCCAAAAGAAGCTTCACACCGAACATCACCGACGCCTGCAAGAATATTCCCTTTTATACATATCTGATCATATGGTGCATCATGTTTCTGCTGTTTTTAATCCATTTCATATCCCCATGTCTATTCGCTATACCCCCATTGGGGGCGAATTGTAGCTGTGGCTTCACCCAGTCGGCAGGATCCATCACCCAGACGTTCAGCAGCTCTCACCGGAAGACCGTGCGCGCGAGCACCAGCGCCCGGGGCAGCATCTGCTCAGGACAGTGCACTGGGATGCCTTGGGTCGGGGGAGGGGGCAATAACTGGGTGTCGCAGTTCCCTCTCTCTGGATGTTCTCAGCACCAGATATCTTAGTTAGTTGATTCTATCCGATCTATCCCCATGAGGTCAGGAGCCTCAACTTGATGAAGATCACCGAAACCTTGCTACTACAGCCCTCCAATTCCTGCACAAAAAAAGGCGATGTCCCAGCATTGCCCGATTTCCTTCGGCCAGGAAGAAGAGTTTCAGCTCCAAGTGCTCCAAAGACGAGCTCGAGATCTGCGTTCACCTGGAAACGCCCACAGAGGTGGCAACAGAGCTGGCGACCTCGTTGTAGCGGCCTGGTGGAAAGATGTTGAAACCCACAGCTGTCAACAAGTATAGATCTGTGTGTATATAGCCAGTTCCCAGTTCTAGATTCTAGATGAGGTGATGCCCGGTCATTGGGATTTTGACTGGTGACATGGATTGTTGGCATGAAATTTTAATCACCGTTTGATAATTTAGTTGACAAAAACTGAACAACATGCAAAATGGGCGAAGCGAGGACACATTTCATTCAGGGAACATGGTGTTCCCCCGGTCATGGCAGGCTTCCCGGCTACAGCAGCAACTGTCACAGATGCAGTCTGGAATGGGCGGCATGCAGGAGCTGCCAGGTGGATAATAAAGCATAATAAACCACCATAGACCACCAAGAGATGAGAAGATCACCAGATTAAATTTGGAATGTTTTGTATACTTGTCACCATTCTCGCCTCTGTTGCCGGCAGACTCGGACTCCAGAGAAAGAAGAGGAGTATTACATAGCGTTGTTTTGGTGGGTTCAAAGAGCTAGTTTTTGATTTCTTTCCGCATGTGTTTTGAGGGGGGGTTGAACCCCCACCTATGTGGGGAATATCTTGAGGGATGCAACTGGATTCGAGAAGCCAACATTTTTGACAACCCCCGAAACAGATACGACTGGTCAGTTGGTTTGGTCGCTCAAAAGCTCTGTCATTTTCTAGATGTTTTTATACCCAATATATGTCGGAGCTATAGGATTAGGCCCCTTGCAGCAAATGCATCCAGGAATTGTTGTTGGAGCAGTTCATCGTCCCGAGCTCAGCTGGGATGTGCTGCAGCGAGCTTTTCGGGGGCCTTGTGTTGGCGCATTTCCAGGCAAAAATGATGAACTCCGCTGTGTCAGTGGAATTCGTTGAATGATGTCCACCCCAAAACACATGAGAAAGATCATGGAAAAAAAATATGGGAAAAAAAAGATTATGGAAAAAACTTATATAGATATTTTCTTCCCCCTTTTTTTTCAGAAGCCAAGTCTTGTTCTCTTTGGGGCACCCGGGATGACAATTCAAGGAGAAGGACTACGGTGACGATTTGCTGCTCCTGACGGCCACCGAGCCAGGTGAGGCTGCCATGGGTGATCCGACTCCATAGGGTGGGGCCTGGAAAAGCATCAGTTTTTATGGGTTTAGACTGTTACCCTCTGGTAAACTAACGTAACTATGGAAAGATCCACCATTTTTAATGGGAAAACTCACTATAAATGGCAATTTTCAATAGATATGTTAAATTACCAGAGGGTAAGGCCAGACCCCGAATTTTGGGGTGCCATGTTTGTGATGTTTTTGGAGAAGCCAGGCCTATCAGGCCTCAGTTCCTGAAGTCCTGCCCCGAGGTCTCAAGGTGCGAGTCTAGTTGTAGATCCAAAGCTATGCCTGATGCCATGGATCTGGAGTCCTGTGCTGTTCCCTATGAGATGCGCTTGGCGCGAGATGGACATGCTTACAAGGAGCCCTGGTGACCAAGAAGCCAAACTGAAACCAGCTATGGATTTCTTAGTGTTTGCCCAGAAATGATGCAAAGCCATGCAAAGCCGTGCAAAGCCATGCAAAGTCATCCAAAGTCATCATGAGATGGTACCCCCCATAGTTTATGGATGTTTAGGCTATCAATCCACCGGTTCTTTGTGGCCTCAGAGATCACGCCTCCTTTGCAGAACTCTCTTTGACCATAGATATAGCAGGCAAAGTATGGAGAAGAGGCTTTGGTCCCAGAATTGGACGCAGGGACAATTTACAGGAAGACACCTTCCCCCACCGCGCCGTACAAAGTCTGGAGTGCTTTTCTTGTTCACGAATTTCGCTATGGCATGCTATGGCAATAGGATCGCAAGCTTTGTTTTTGATCTTTGAACGCAGTTCCCATATGCTAACGCATGGCATATTTCATCATATTTTACCCATACTACAAATTACTATGCCATGTTTTTGGGATAAGCACGCCCCTGAATATTTTACCCATCTATACCTGAAGCATATGGGATTGGTATTGAGCCAACGACTGAACGCGGCAGGAACATGAGTTCCAAGAGTTTTATCACCACTCCTGGCTTCGTTACTGGAATGAAGCTGCAGTGCTCCCCTTTTTCCGCGAAGTCCCGAGGGGCTTAAGGCTGGACAAGGTGCGCCACACTCTGGCGATCCCACATGTTTGCTTCAAACATCTTAAACATTCTTAAATCCACTAAGGGAAAAACAACTAGAGATGCCATACTCTTAACTTATATAAATATATAATATATATCTGTATATACATGTATAGTATCTCTTGCTGCTCTTTTTTCTCTTCCTCCTTGATCAGTTGTAGGTGTCACAGAGCCTGAAACGGTTGCGATGCCGCAGCTGAGGTGGAGAAATCCTTGGTGTGGAGGGCTCTGGACGAGCTGATGCCGCACTTTCCCTCGAAAGAAGAGAGGCCTCTGGGGCTCCAGTGTCCAGTGGCATGTCAAGTGTCATGTGGCGTCAACATGTCAATTAGCAAGTCTCAAATGTCCATTGTGAGTTGTGCCCAGTTTCCGGTTGAAGGGATGGCAATCCCAAGGCCTGGCCCTGATGCACTGACCAACTGGCATGTCCTCGATTCACTGGGTTATGACGTAAATTGACGACCATGGTTGTTAGCCACCCCACACAGGTCAATCAGGAATGGGTTTGTCTGAAAATCGTGCACCCCATTTTCTCGCACGATTTGTCATCATTTTCCCCAGTCAAATATTCCAAATGGCCATGAATTGCACTATATATTATTACTATTGGGTTTGCCATATTAAAAACTTCTCCGAGGTCCTCTCGTCCCAGTCGCTCAGCGGTGGAGATTTCTTGGACCTATGAGGGCTCGTCCTACGACTGGTCCAGAAGCGACAGACCGCGGGCTGTCGCAGCCTGGAATTTTACGGTTTGCGAACTGGAGAATCACCCCCCAAAAGAAGGCAAACCATCTAGAAATCACCTATAAAATGGATTAAAATGGGCCATTGGTATGGGAAATAGCCAGAAGGTAAGAAGATCTCAGAAGGTACGTCGATTTTTGGCAAAACCACCAGGGTTTGAAGTTGGTAAGTTTCTGGGTGCAGACGGACGTGGTTGTTTTGCTCAAGAACAGGACATGCAAGTTGAGACACCTCAACGCACTGAGGCTGGAAAACCTCTAGCCCAGTTTCCCCATGTGCGACGCCTTGTCTCAGAGGTCCCTCGGAGTTTTCGGAGTTTCGGCGAAGGGCGTGAAGATGAATACCTACAGAGGGCCTGACATGTGGATGGTACCAATTGCCTAGACTTGTGGTCAGGAGCCGTCTGCTTGGAATGAAAGATGCTGAGGGCAACGGGGGGTTGGTTCAAAAGCGCCCCAACAACGGTGCCTCGACATAGATCCGTAGTGGACATAGATGATGGATGGTCTCAAGCCACCGGCCACTCCGAAGGGTTGAGCCAGTTGAGCCGGGCCATTTCAAGCAACTTTCAGGTGATGCATCGCTTGGATCATCGCCTAGCCCTCGATGAGAAGCAGCTCAATATCAGCTGTCTACTGTACTCCCCAGGGCAGTGCATCCCATGGCATGCTGATAGGCGCGGAGGTGGAGGTGGTGGACTCGGCGGACCTTTTTTAACGTGTCGCACTTCCCCAAATCGCCATTCGTTTCCCCATGACATACCTGGTTGGTAAACAGTCCCATAACTATGGAAAATCCCAATTTTCAATGGGAAAATCAGCTATAAAATGGCCATGGCTTCAATAGTCATGTTAAATTACCAGAGGGTACCCAATGTTGGATGATCCTGCGCCCAAATGGTGAAACAGCTCAGTTTGGCTTGGACTTCCCTTCCACCGGCAGGAAGCACATCTATAGGGACCCAGTCTTCGGCTGTGTCTTGTTCAACACTTCGGACAGCTCCTTGGAATTTCATGCCTTGGATCGAGCGGGCGAGGGGCGACCCGTAGCGCGATATGTGGTGCCTGAGGAGGCAGGGCTCGGGGCAGGTTATGGGGAAGGTTTGGATGGTGACCTGGGATGCATATAATATGAACATGGGAGAAGGGAATGGAACCTTTGCAAAGGGGGCTGCTATTCTTGATAGATCAGAAAGATGAGAACGAACCTGTGTTAGAAAGGTGACTTTGGATGATTTTGGTTGAACGTTGTGTTGAATACCAACAAACGACCCGCGCCAAAAGCCCCAAGCGCCAGGTGGGCTGTTGTTTTCTGCAGCAAGGGGAGGCACGCTATGATTGGCTGCATGGAGTGCCCAAGCTCTCGCAGGGTGAGCGTCTTTCAGTAACGTGGCGCTGGTTCCTGGATGATGTAGAGCTGAGATGAGCTGAGAGCGTCCTGAGCGGGGCTACAAAGATGTACACAAGCTGAATATTAAAGGATGGACTCTTGCGATGCTATGCCGGCAGGGGAATGGTCAATATATGTCAATTTCCGGCAGACTAGACGTAGAACTAATGTGAACTATAATATATAATGTCAAGTTGTCCATACTTGTAAGTGTTGGTGAGGATAGCAATTGCACCACCATTAACATGTTTATACCGTACCTGTTTGGGAAGTCCCAGGCCTAGAGTAGAAGGCACAGTCCTTCTGAGCCACTTTGTGCAGTGACGAGCAGACGAGGGTGGGGCACCGGGCATGTCTAGTTGAACAAGTGACAGGTATTTCAGCCAGTGGGATCTTGCTGGGTTCAGGTTGAATTAGTATAGATATTAGTAAGGTTTCAATGTCACCAGTTTCCCAGAAAAGCTGGAAGGAGGTTGCATGGGTTTCGGACCAAATTGCCCCAGCCTCTATTTTGGCTCCCAGAAGCACTGGAAAAGAACTGCCAAGTCCTCTTTCTGGCTGAAAAAGCTTGGGGGCACTTAGCATAACAAGGCGGCAGGACAGCTCCAGCCAGAGGATAGAAACGATGAGCGTACGCATCAGGCATGCAGAGTTGAGCGAAGATAGAGCCCCAACGATTCCAAGGATGACATGGGTTTCTGTGATCAAGAAGTATCACACAGCACATGATTGGGAACATGAATATTTGAATGGGGTTTGACCATATTTGATGCACAGAGCATTGAAGATTCCGGGCTAGGCACGAGGAGCCGCCAAAGCGGCACCCAGTTTAGCACAGTCTACCTTTACCTATCACACCTCAGCATAGCTCAGCAGACTCTTCGTTTAGTTGAAGCCATCCGTAAGGATCTATCCTCATTGCTGGGATAGTCCCTTACATAGGCCTTATATAGGCCTTGTGTATTCTTATATATGGTAGGTACCTCCAATTTAGGTTCCTGAAATGGCCATTGATATGTGGGTTTGTTCACAAATGGGGGAACCTCAATTACACCGGTTTAAAACCTCAGCTTCTCAATGAAAATTGCAACACGTTGGGGTAAATCCCTCAGTGTCAGACACACTCACATCACGTTATTGGTTAAACTATACTTTGCTATACAATGTTATGCACGTTCTATCCCATGTAAATTCCATGGGTATCCCTATCCCTTACATCCTAATTGGCCATTTTTCAGGCTGATGTTTGAGAAAAACTCAACTTTACCGGGCAGATCTACCACCTTTTTACCGCAGGTGGTGCTGTGGTGGGCTTGATCTTCTGGCGCTACCTGCATTCGTCGCACGACGAGTTCTGGCATCACGTCATGGTGGACCCCTCCGCAGACGAGCAGCTGGCGCTCAGCATCCTGGTGAAGTTAGTAAGGGGATTTATGCCCAAATGGCTTAAATTTGAGGTTAGTGAAGTATCATGATTCACCCAGAATCTATTCAATTGTTTAATTGTTTTTTGGTTTTCTGCGGAGCTTCTGAGTTCAGTGATGTGATGTAGACTGATGGTGGCTGATGTATTGAGCTCGTCAGTTTTTTTTCCTGCATGTTTTTTTCCGCCGGTTCTTTCTCTGTGAACCTGGACATTGTTTTTCGAACAACTCTCCGTCTCTCTCTCTCTCTCTCTCTTGGAAGGATGTGGGGAATGTACTTAGACTTAGTATGATATCTTATAGTATCATATCACATCCATCCTTTTTAGCTTCAAATTTCACCAGCCTTTTTTTCCATCGACCCTAGCCCCAGAAACTCCATCAGATCCCTGGCTTTCCCTAGCCAGGTCCCCGGCCACCACCTGACGCCTGGGTCTTGATCGAGTTGCTGTGCGCGGATGACCAGTTCCGTGGCCGCGGAGTGGGGAAGCTGCTCCTGGCGCCTGGGCTGACGCCTCGGGGTTGGACTGGCAGAAACGTCGGGATGGTGAAGTGCCTCATGATGGGTACCCTGTGGTAAGCTAACATAACTATGGAAAATCACCATTTTTTATGGGTAAATCCACTATAAATTGCCATTTTCAATAGTAGCTATGTTTGTTTACCAGAGGGTAAAGGATAGGCCAATGGGCCAAGAAAATCAATCACTGACACGGAGCCGGCCAATTGTTTGGGGAAATCATTTTGAACCCCGCCCAAATGGGCTATGGGTCAAATCTTTTCAGGTTCAAAGGGTCGTGAAACGATCTCAAACTAACCAGCCCCGTTGCGATGCCCTTTTGCTTTGCACTTTTTTTTGATGGAAAAATATGTCCATGATATCCCATCAAATCCCCATGGTGTCTCCATGGTCGGTTTCTAGGGTGGCCTAGCATAAGCCTACCACTTTCGCGCAAGCTGCGTGGACACAGCAAGGTGGCTGCGCTGGCATACTCCGCCGTCAAGGACTGTGGTTCCTGGGTGGTACAGTGGCATGTTTTGGCCAACTGCAGGGTGGAAGTGGAGTTTCATGGGCAACTGAAGTGATGACTGGGTATGTATATAATATATTAGAATATTACATTATATCATCCCATCAAAAAATTGGGGGTTAACATGGGTTAACAATCAAACAACGGTTTTTTTTCCATCAAAATTGGTGCTAGTCTGCTAGTCAATCTTCAAGAATCAGGGCCTAACATGTTTGCACAATCCTGAGATTTGGATATAGTAGTCAAATGATATGGAATCCTCATGAATCCTCCCCATATGGCACTCCCGTATGCCGAGTAAGGCCAGTACCAAACCTGTGGGCTTTATAATATACATATATATATAATAGATATAATAATAATAATATATATATATAATATTATATATATATTATTCAATTCTGTCAATTCGGAGGAAAGGGATTGGCTAGGTGGTTGGGATTTTTGCTGGGTTGCAAGATGGCCCCATTTACAATGTGCTACTTGGCCAATTTGGTCTGAGATTCCCTTGGCGGTGGAAGCTTCTCCGCTGGTTGGTGGCTCAAGCGCGAGGGGAGCGCGCCATGGTCCTGAAAAACTGGATGCTTCATCATGTGTGAACTACCCCAATGATATCCACTGACAATCAATGATATATAGTCATATAGTATATAATGTATATATATATATATGATTTTTTCTTATGGTTTATAATTAGTCAATGTCTGATACCTTCCAACTTCCCAACACTCTCCGAATTTCGCAGAGCTGACGATGGGCGCCTCGCGCTGATCTCGGATGCGATGGCGTTCTCAAGCAACGCTGCACCGCTAGGTGTGGAAACATGTTGGATGGGTAAAGCCAGGGGTTTCACATGGGATTTCCACCCGAAAACGTGAAATTGGGCAAACAGAGATCAAAGAGTCTGAGACAGACCCGTGCATTGTGACATCTGATCATATTTATCATGTCATATGGCAGTTCCAGCACTGCTGTCCCACTAATGCAGTTTCATATGGTATCATTAAAAAAAAAACATCCTGGACATGGCCGAACTGCGGCAAGATTGGTCGTTTCCAGATGTACCCGAGCAAGCAGCCACTGTGGCCACTGTGAGCCCGACACTTGAACAGATTTCAGCCGGCTTTGTGATTTTGGGGGCCCTGGGTTGAAAAGATTTGGTCATTGCAGATGGCAGTTCCGCAATTTCTAACGATTTGGTCAATTCGACTCAGGCATGCTGATGCGCTCACAAGCACGGAATAATACTCGCTTTCTCTCAGTCCTCTTTGCTTCCCTAACTCCATAACTCCTCCCTCCTTACCTCCCCCGCTCTTCCTCCCGAAGTCCTTTTGAACGGGCTCATGCATCTCCACATGAATAGACATCCAATATCATCCAATGTTCTCCCGTGATTTAGTCATTTCGCGTGACATGTGGCGCAAGGATTCCGGACTACTTGAACCGGATCCACAACGAAAGTCTCACAGCAATCCTGGCCATTGAAGAGCACGGTGCTGAGATGAGCCCAGCAGCATGGCAGCAAGTGAGGAACGCACGGAGCATTCTGAGACTCGTTCAGGACATCCTGCTCTGTGCCTTGGGCTTGCTGAGGAAGAGTTTCTGTTTCATTTTCTTGAAAGTCAAGATGTTGGGAGGATGTTCCCAATTATAACCCTTTTCTGGTGATTTCACTGCGTACTACACTTTGGGAAGATGCCTAAATTATCTTAATTGACTCACAAAGTCGCTCTTAGCATGGGTTGGAACCCCGACCAGTTGTGCCAATGTCACCACTGGCATTCCACTGCTTGGAAGAACACGTGAGGTCTCATGGAAGCAGGGGACCATCCTCAAGAAGAGCCATTGGCGTACTTCAAGACTGCCAAGGGTCAAGGGCCACAGGGGGGATGGTTGAAACATGTAACCTGGGATGCCATCTGTCTTTGGGATGAACATCCATTCGTCAGGAATTGTGATGGAATTGTGATGTTCACCAGGGTGCCATATTTTTGACCCATAGCGATTTTTGACATATACGGCATGATATTACATATTGTACATCTTGAAGGAATATGCAAAGGTCCCCGTTAGGGAGCAACAGGCTAAACAAATAATTTTCCAACTGGAATTGGACCTTTCTTTTTAAGGTCCGATGTTTGGTTCAACTTTGAAGGATGGTATGCCATCGTGACATGCAGGCTGCATGTCAATCGGCTCTCCCATGGGAATTCGGCCTGACGGGATGTGCTCCTATTTCAGGTGGAACATAGCAAGTCAGAGCCAAAGCACTTAGCAAGTTCCAAAGCTGGGTCATTCAATCCCGGAATTGAAGGGAAAATAGAAGAGACATGAAGCTGACAATTCCTCCTATGTCTTCAAAAGTGATCCAGGTGCGAGTTTTTTTCTTTGGTATCTCCATTCCAGAGCCTGAACTCATTTCCGCATGGGAAGACACATACAGATTTGCTTTCCCCTCCAAATATTTCCAATCCAGCCGTTGATTCGACCTTTCAGCTGGTCAAATCATGTTGATTCGTATTCCCATTGAATCATACTATATAAAGAGGTCTTAAATCAATGGATTTGTTTAAGGGGCAATTCATGACCATTTGAGCCGGAAACCATCTTCCATTTAAATATCAGAAAAGGACATCAGGAGGGTCCCATTCTTTCACGTTTCTGAAAATGCAGTGTATTAGTAACATGCCACACATTATTCTTTTAAAATTGAAAGAAATTAAAAGAGTATATTTTATACAAACGTTGTCTTTGGGAATTATTTTGATACATAATTTTCTCTTTGACCATATGTGCTTTATTTTTATTCAAAATAAAACTATATATTAGATTCTGGCTGATCACATCGCCTCCAAGAAAGGAAGAGATTCCAAATTAAAACAATGCAGATTTAATAATTTACAACAACATCAACTACAGCTACAGCTACAACTACACTATTCTACAATACAACTACAGCTACAACTGCACCTAGAATTACATTGCACTACACTACAGCACACTACATCCAGCAGTTGTGGTTGAGGTGACCACTGCAACCACTCCAAAAAACTCAACTCCAACCACACCTCGGTCCATCAGTGGGTTCGCTCTACCATCCATGCATCACAACAACTCACCTCTACTATAGTTACTATAGTGTCCTATGTTTGAAACTTCCACCACCGCCTTGTGCGGTCCTACTGGTATAAACAACCTAGAAGAAATCAAGTACAAATAACTATGAGTACAAAAATAAGCATAACTTATCAAAAAAAACATCGCAAGACACTGTAAAACATGAAAAATGGGACCCCATTGGTTCCCCTCTCTCTTAAATATAGTAGGGGTTTCCTGCACATATTCCTTCCAATCCATTGACGAAAATCCGCTTGAATCCCCGGCGCTAGGAACATCCGACAGTGGTCGCGGGAGGCCCTGAGTGCCCACCGTGCGGGCGATCACACGGAAGTCACGCGGCTCGCCTGGAGCATCCTGGCGCGCACGCGGGCAGTGGAGCAGTGGCACGAGGATCGCAACACGGTGCAGACCCAACTGGTGGCGCTGGGGGCTGAGGACGGGATGGGTGGCGGGGGGGAGAAGGTTAGGGCTATTGGCCATGGCAATTACATGTTTCTGACCACCACAAGGGGGGTGAGTTGACAGCTGTTTTTCTTGAGATTGGAAGACCAACTTGAACAATGGAGCAAGTTTCATTCCTGTTTGTCATTGAAATCCCACAGAAAACAGTGCTCGGTTTTCACAGCGACCACTGGGAAATGACGCCCCGGGAGGGTTCAGAGCGGTCGACTCAGACGGCTATGACTCGCAGCGGAATGCCTCCAGAGCCAACTGAGAAGACAGATGAGGAAAACACTGATGGGTCTGCGTCAGTTGGTGGCTGGGTGGCAATTTGACTCTGTTGTCTGATGCCGTAACTTTTCTTCTGACTCGCAATGCGAGGATCATCGAGGATCAAGCCGAATCACCTCTTCCTTCCAAAGAGATCAATTATCTACAAATGGATAGCAAGTCCCGTTCCGTTTCCATGTTTGGCCAGCAGAGGGCGCATTAGTGTGCACTATGTGTTTGCAAAATGTTTGTAAATTCGTATCTGAATGTATCTGAAATATTTGAAAGTGCAGATACTGAATGCGGGATCCAGATGTTGAATTGTCATGAATTGTCATTTTTCTTTGCATGGGTTGGGAGCACCAACCAGGTGAGACGGAAGTCGACATGGAGCCTGAAGTTGCTCGAGATCAGGATGCTCAGGCGCCACCAGCGGCGCAGGATGCTTACGCACCACCGGTGCTGCAAGATGCTGAGACGCCACCAGTGCCGCAAGATGCTGAGGCAGTGGCGCAAGATACTCAGGTGCCACCCGTGCCGATTCACGAGGATAATCCCAGGAACCAATCACCCCTTCACGCAGCAGCGAAGAACGGGCATGTCGACCTCCTAAAAATTCTGCTGACTAACCTGACTGCCGACGGTGCTGCTCTGACCAGTGCAATCGACGCCAGAGACTTCCTCAACATGTCACCATTGCACGAGGCAGTGATTTATGGCAACAGCAAGGCGGTCGAGCTGCTTCTGAACAACGGAGCAAATGTGAATGCTGTTGATTTGTTCGGTCAGCAGCCATTGCACCATGCAGCGCGCCATGGCCTGTCCAACATCGTGCAGCTGCTGTTGCAGAGTGGCGCTGATGCCAGAGCCAGAGATGCCCAGAACATGACGGCCCGGGAGAAGGCGGAAGAGCATAAGTTCAGCCAGGTGACCGAGCTGATAGATTCATTTCAAGAGATGCCTTGAGCGTCTAGTGGCAATTGTTATTTGGGTACCTGCCAGTGTTAGAAAGAATTAGAGTCAGCACGGCGCTGCGCTTGGCGGTGCCGATTTAGAGTTGAATGCCGTAGCTTTCACGCGCTGGCATGATCCCAGCCAAGATTAGAGTGCGAAGACATCAGCAAAACATGAGCCGCTCCACTATAGACTGCTTTGCTGTACTTTGTCATGGTTTAGCTACTCGCTGATATTTGCTGATATTTACATCTATTTGCCGTATTCCTTTGCCAGTTGCCAGTTGCCCACATGCCTTGGCACGCATCTTGGCACCATTTCCCCAAGAGTGTTGCATGCCACGACCCACCAACTGTCGGTGAGGACGGCAAGACAGCCGCAGTGCTGACCCTGGGTCGTGGGGATGCGAACCTGGCTGCCGCTGAGCTGTATCGGCGCCTAGGCTTTCAACCGATGCCCGAAGAGCTCTTCGTTGACCCGGAGGACCTGTCGGTTTTGGGAAAGGGCAATTTGGTAATGTCAAGCACGGATTAGTAAATATAACCGGCCACATCCAACCACTCAGTTCACTATCAATCACTATCAGATTTGTTTTTTCACTTTCTATTTTGGGGGCCCAACTTGCAATACTGTAAGTGGTGGTGGATTAATCAATCCGGGGTTGGCATGACTTGTCATGACTTGTTTGCAGCATTTCGCGTTGTTTCATCTTGCTGAGGAAGCATGAGGCGTTATCATTCTTTCGGATAGGGTGCAGCTGAGCTAAGATAGCACAAGATACTGTAGCAGTCTATAGGGCCACGTGTGTTAAAGCCAACAATCAAACCACCGACCACCGCCCGTATACTGTACCCATTTCCGTTGATGAAGTCCCATGAAAATCCCATTTGGATCCTATTAAATCCACATAAACCATTTTTAGTCACCTCACCACTATTTGAAAACTTTAAACCCACCATAGGACGACGACGGTCACGCTCCGCGGTGGGTGGATCCTCGTCACGTCCTGGTGCTGTGGGACATCCGCCAGGGCTTGCGCTCCCTGACCTTGCAGGAGGCCGGGGATGTCCGGGTGTGCTACGGAAAAACGGTGGAAAAAACTGTGGAAAACACGGAAAGACGGTGAACAACATTGAGTTCATACAAGATATATCAGGTGAACCTAAACCATTCTAGACGTAAACATTTTGTTTTGGGTGGTCTGGCTTCAGTTAAATCATATTAGGACGTTCGAAATAAAATGCTGATGTCCATGAACCCTCATCTTTATCAGATTGTGTGACAAGTTGCAGCCACCAATCGGTTTTGAATGATGACCCTTTCACCTTTCTTCAAGGACCGTTTGCCGTGGGTCATCCTTTCACTATTTTACCATCGCAGGATTTTTTATTTGATTCCATTATTGTTGGAACAAAAAACACGCTACAGTGAAACAAAACGCACCAAAATGATTCAAAGATATTCAAAGATATATTCAAAGATATTTTGGCCAATTTTAACCATGAGGCAAACATAGGTAAACCCCACTTTTTCTCACTTACTCGTAGCTTTTACCCAAGACTCGCTCAGAACGACCCCAGGCCATGTCTCCCTGCAGGTCTCAGGTGCAGCCAAGGGCACTGTGGTGCCGCAGTTGGAAGGTGACAAGGAGGCGGCACTGACGTTGGAGTTGCGGCATTATCTTCTTGAAACTGTTTACCTTAATCTTCTTTAAACATTTCTTGGCAAGATAACACAGATACAGGATTAAAGATAAACATGCTTCTTTAAGCATTTCCTTGATGGCCATTTTTTGATTTGTTGGCAAGATAACGCGGATACATTTCCAATTTTCGGGTGAGAAACTATCGACAAAAACATGGAGATGTAACATATCATATGAAAATCATCTAACTTTGAGCCAGACATGCAAGACTCATGCAGACATGAGATGAAACATGTTCACCAACAATTCACCAACCTTTTTTTCCAACTTGACTCAACTATGAGGCCATAAACATCAACCATTTTCACCCGAAAAAAACCATGGCAGCCATGGCAGGAGCTGCAGCGGATGGACTCCAGTCACTGCGCTGAGGTGGTGGAGCGCCTGACGGATGGAAAAAGACGACGACGAGAGAGGGTTGATGGGGCCATGGGGGATGGGTTCTGCCATGGGTTGGAAGGGGAGCCATCCCAGACTTTGATGATGATGATGATGATGATGATGATGATTGGATGATTGGATGATGGAGTTAGTCAAATTTGATTGCTGTAGCTATAGGTGAATGCTTAGGTGGCTGAATTTCGCGGGATGATGGATGAGTCTGGAAAAACTATAACATCATAGCAAATTTTGGGGTTATGGAGTGGGGGACACATCCACAAATGACCCTTTTTCAGGTTGGTGAATCATTGAAATTTATGCGGATGATGGATCATGGCCGAGTTTTTCTTGGTCTGTGTTTGGATGAGCTTTTTGGACATTGCCGGTCAGTTGCGATACGTTGAGGTGGGGCTTTTGGTCTCATGTACCCTCCTGGTAATCAAACGTGGCTTGCTGGAAAATCACTCATTTACAGATGTTTTCCCACAAGACCTTAATTTCTCGGGGATTTCCATGGGTTTCCCTATGGTTTCCCATTGCTATTTGATTACTGGAGGGTACTTATTCAAAGAAGTCTGAGTTTGTTTCTTTCTTTTGCGGGCTCTTGGCTAACTATTAAAATTATATCCCTGGAATCGCTGGTTTATTTGTTCCTCATGGCTTGTTTATTTTTTTCCCATGAGAAGTGGCTGTTGTCCCCAGGCTGTTCAGAAATGTTCAGAAATGAGGTTTGGCGTTGAAGTTTGCATAGGCATTGTTTTCGTTTGTGAAGTCTATGGCCGTTGATGGCTGTTGAATTCTTGGATTTGGACATCGCCAGCATTTGGACATCGCCAGCACCGGGACTCATTGATGCGGTTGCCAAGGCTTGAGTTTGCTTGTGAGGATGGTCGAGAAAATTCGCTTCCGGATCCAAAAAATGCCTTGGAGGGGGATACTCAACCATCAAATGGGGGATGAAGCAGGTGAAACCAGGAATTTGCCATTCATGGGTGAAACCATGGGTTGAATTACCGACAAAGATTTGAGTGAAGCGACTGGCGGAGTGACATGCGTTTTGCAAGGCGTGAATGAGTGACATTGGTGAGGATGTGTCACGACACATGTTTGAACATGCCTGGGTTTGCTGCTTCTATTCAGCCCTGTGGGCATTTTCGAAACAGCATACCAGAAATCTTTCTTCTGCCTAAAGCATTGGTTGAGATTACGCACATCACGTCCATTTTTAGCATAGAATTTATGAATTTCAACAGAATTTGGCACGTTTTGCTTACCTTTTGGCTCGCTTGCTTTCAGCAGACTACACTGGGCAATGCTGCCTGCCGTTCCAACAATAAAGGGCTGAGCGGTTTGAACCATTTCCATTCTCCATTTGCAAAATGGGATGATGATTCTAAAGTGGGCAACTTGTTCATTGTCCTAGCGAGTTGAAACCACAACAAGGAGAAAACAAATTGTTGAAGTACTCATCGTTGCTGGTTGTGAAGCCACTTTGTCTGGTTAAGTCACCACCAATCTGCCTCCAACTTGACATCGCTTGGGAGATGCAGCTTCTGGTGATGCTAATCCCGTGGTGGCTCAGGCCCCATGGTTTTGGGTTGACAGGATGCTGACGGGATTTTGAGTGGCAGATGTTGGTCATGACAGATACCAACGGTTGCCAACCTTCTTCCACTTGAAGAAGCTGCCCTCCTGACGACTTCATCGCCGCATCCACCCCAGAAATGCTGAACCACTGAAAGCCTCGCATCGGCAAAATCTGATTCTGGTTTAGGAATTTTGGGATTTCGATTCCCAGCTTCCTCCATCATTTCCCCATCCCCCATTCCCATCCATTACCCTATCCCCTGATCCCAGGTGCTTTGATGGGACCAAGTGGTAACTCATCTGCCAGATGAGCGCGTGGGTGCGGACCATCGGAGACGAGGTGCAGAAGAGATCAACAGCCCAACAGCCATCTTTGTCTACAAGATCTATCTACTAGATCTGCACCTAACACATCTCTGAAAAAAATTGGGCTATAATATGATGTTATTTGCCATGTTTTAAGTCAAGCACGCCAAGCTATCAGGGGACCCATGCAGATGATTCTCCTGATGTCAGTGATTTCTGCCTCTGGTTTCACACTGGTGCCGGAACTGCCAGATCTGATTGCCACCGTGGGACAAGTCTTCCATGGAACATTTTACATTGAAAATGGTCGTAGAATGGTCATGATCACGATCATCAAATATCATCAATACACGTCGTTGATCGTTCAACCTGTTATAATAATTGTTAATTAACTACATATATCATAACAGGTTGATGATAATTATCAATATAATAATATAATAGGTTATAATATTGTTATAAGCTATATCATCATAATTGTTTTTTTTTTGGCATAGCTTCCTCAACCCCTTTGTCCTCCAGGTTTCCAAGGCCTGGAGCACCTTCGAAGCGCTCGCATGAACTGCGGCTGGAACGCTCGCATGACGCAGCCGGGGAGCCCTTTTCGCCACAGGAGGCGGTGGATGGGCACGGGAAGGGAAACACTATGCTGGACCATCCTCCATGGTGGTCATGCAACATCAGAATGATATGATACTTATAGATCTTGAATGGCAGTGTGTCAAAACCTTGTACCCCTGGTGAACATCAAAATAGCTGGTGCGTGGATGGTCATTCCCCTAAAAATGGTATTTTCATAGGTATTGATCCATACCCATATGTACTTATATAATGTCATATAATTATGAACGTTACAAACCTGATATGATGATTTGAACACATGTAATCGATGCTTTCACGGCGAAGATCTTTGGGGCTGTTTTTGATTTGAGATGTGCCGAGGTGCCGTGGACGCGTGGGATGCTTGGAAGCCATCGACAACGCCGGCGACGTGGCACAGAATCAGAAGTTCCTATGGGGACGCCATGAATGGGGCCATGAATGGCTGGGTGGAACGCTGAATTTGCGGACGCTTTACCCTCTGGTAATAGCTGACATAGCTATTGAAAATGGCCATTTATAGTGGATTTTCCCATTAAAAATGGTGATTTTCCATTGCTATGTTAGTTTACCAGAGGGTATTTACGGATCCATGGATTCCAGTGGCCAGCTGACATGGTGACTTCAGGTGGACATCCAACAGATCCAAAGGACTTGTCTGAGGATGCCATTGGTCAAATCATGGCTCACTTTTGCACCCGCGACCTTTCCAACAATACTGCTGAAGGTGATCTTGGATGGGCTGCAGCTTTGAGTTTGGGGTTCCACATCCCAACGTAAGATTCAACAAATACATGTGCAAGAAAAATGACCACCACTGATTGTCTCTTCAGGTATGCATTTATAGTTTGAATATGTTTTTATATCATTCAGCTTGCATCAATCAATACAGCATGTTTGGGTAACCCTCTGGTATAAACCATCAGTGGTGGTCATTTTCTTTCACATGTATTTGTTGAATCTTACGTTGGGATGTGGAACCCCAAACTCAAAGCTACAGCCCATTCAATACCACCCCCAGCAGTATTCTTGGAAAGGTCGCCGTTTTTGGGGTACCCAAGACAGAACAAATGATGGTATTTACCTTCAAAATGGATGGTTTAACCTCTAAAGTGGATGGTTTTACCAATACAATGGATGGTTTCACCCCAACAATCTAGAGTTTTGCCCGCAAAAACCAGGGTTTTACGACGCAACTGTGTCTACCTAAGAAAACTGACCCGGTTCCCCTGGTTTCCGTTTGCTAGGTCCTCGTCCCTGGAACCAGAGCCTTCGTCTGGCAGGTGAGTCTGCCAAGTGTCCGGAAACAGCCAACGGGGGCAATATTTGACATGCTACATGGGAAAAGAATCCATGATTTTTATGAATTTTCCATGATTTTTCTGTGGGTGTTCAGATTGCCGGATTCCCCACTTCAATGAGGTTAAATCAAGTTTTGAGTCAGTAGCTACTCGCTCATTTGGAGCTGTGGAATGAATGGCTGTGCCTAGGTATGTGGCAAGCCGCGGGAAGATTGTGGGAAACCATAAGCACCACGACACCCACGATTCATCCAAACATATCCAACCCCATTCCATCCCTATCCTCCACAAACTGTTGCCCCCTCAGTTATTAGTACATTGTACATCATTGTACATTAAACGGGCCGTATGAGTCTATCTCATTTTTGGCAAACTTTGAAATTGTGATTCCATATGATTCCATGTATATTATATTTTTCACATCCCACACATGAACAATACTTTGCTGCACAAGGATGCACGCCAATTGGTAGGGATGCCTGCAGCCTGGTGCTGTGGTTGATGTATGCGGGCTGATGCAGGCTGCAAGGGTTGGAACTGGCCCGATTTAATGGAGGAATTGCAGCCACCATCCAAGAATACCTATAAAGGATTTGTAAAGGTTGAAATTTCTGATATAGTTGATGGTTGACAATGATACATATATTTTTGTTTTGATAGTTGATAATAATTTATAATGGTTCCCCTAAAGGCTGGGTAAATGCTGAAACGGAAATACCACCATCCCTCTGATGCCATGTGGGGTGGATGGTGTTTGGAGGTAACGCCTGAGAACTTGAAACGACACCTATCTGGACACACGGACACACCTACTGGTTTCAGCCCTGGCCTGAGCTTGACTGGTGCGAATGGCCAGCAGAAGACATTTGGGTGATGCTATGCTGTGGTCTCTTGAGCCCCTTCCGAAGGGTGTAGAGCGCAGGAAGTGAATGGGCTGCGAAGTTCAATCATTTGACATTTTCTTGACCTTGTTTGACTGGACTGTTTGAAAGATTTGAAAGTGAGATGCTGCTCCACCTTGGCCCCAGCACTACACGAGTGCATCATGCCCCATAGGCACCGTATTCGCACCACATCATTGTTAATCAAGCAATCCTGCACTTCAACAACCAACCGCCTGGCGGCACTGGCCGCCCACCAGGACAACCATCAAACAACATCAGAGGGACATCCGAAGTGAAAGCCAGGCAACACACATGGAGAACCGCACTGAATACCACATTGATTCCATGGTCTTGCCACGCCGGTAGCATCCACCAGAGACACGTCACGCACCTGCCGGTCACTGACGCCATGGCCGAAGGAAGCGTGGCACAGAGGGCAGGGGCAAGTTGCATGGCAGCACTGACTGGGGGGGGGCTGAGAGACACAATGCGATTGGTAATAAAGCGTGTCTTCATCCGGATGATGGTTTGCTGGGTCACAGCAGCCCCACAAATGCATCCCCAGAAGATCGGGGCGTTCTCTGTTTTGTGTCCAAGCTTCAACTTGAGTCACTACCTAGAGCTGGGACTGTTTGATGCCATCATTGCAAGCCAGAAAAACACTAGTAACCTGGCAGCAGTTTAGCTGGCTAGAGGTGATCTTCATCATTTCAACGTCTTTGGCATATATGAATAAGTAAATATAAGTAAATGAACACTATCTATCTATCCATCTATCATCATCTATCTATCCATCTACTGTATCTATCGATCGATCGATCTATACATATACATGGCTATGTTGCAGTTGCTTCACCAGGTCCATCATCCATGGCAGATGGGCAACCAAAAATGCACATCATGAAGGAACCACGGGTACCTCTACAACTTTGTGCCCCCTGGCCCAATCAGGTTGCCTCTTTGTGGAAGTTCTTTCTGTGCCACATATGCGAACATATCTGGAAGGAAACAACGTTCTGGTTGCATTGATGCATACCGTCAGAGCGACATCTATTCCAAAGGAACTCCGGAGAGCTGCCAAAGCGGAGCTGATTTCGGAGCTGATCTTTGCCAACGCTTGAGAAAGCTTTTCTCTGGTTCTGTGTCAAAGTAGGTGGCTCCATTTGCACTTGATTGAATGGGACGGGCAGACATACTACATCTGATTGTATGTTTCTTCTGATTTCTCTATCCATTTGTATCTGCGTGTCCACTGCCTTTCGACATCCATGTTTCCATGCTGAACAGTTGCAAAGTCAACAATATTGTTCTGTCTGTTGCAGTGGCTCTGGTCCGGCCTTGCAAAGCTCCCGAGGAATCTGAAGATCCAAAGTCAAGTTCAAGAAGCCTTGCTTGCCATTCATGAAGCCGAAGGTGATGAGACAGATGCTGCCCCTGAGCAGGTGGACTGCGCCCGCAAAATTCAGAACTGGTCCAAGGAGATCCTTGGAAGATTGGCTGTGGTGCCTGCAGAGAACTTGGATGATGAGGATGATGAGGATGATGAGACCTTAGAGCCATATGAGCTTTTCAGGACCAGCTGGGGCATCTATAGTGCAACTTCGTAGGGTTGATGTGCCAACAAAGGGCAATCAAAAGCCAATTGTGGAGGGGTCGTCCGTCTTCCCCAAACTTCAAAACAGGTTACAAACCTCTTGTTTAAACACCTAAGTAGATCCCAGCTGCCCATCAGGAGGATTCAGCTGGAGGCCAGGAAGGCCATCCAGGCTTGCGGCCGTTTGTCGGACATCGCCCGCCTGGCTTCGGGCATCCTGCGGCTCGCCCGCAGGGTGGAGCAGTGGCACTTGGATCGGGACACGGTGCTGATGCAGCCGGCAGCAGCTGATCCGTTGGTGGCGGCCAATGAGGACTGGATGATGGTTGATTTGAGATGGTTTGAGTGCCTGCGTGGATTATCTTTTTAATTTTTTTAAATAGCCCTTGTTCGGCAAATGGAGGATGACTCAGTACAAGATTCAGACTTCTTCACCGAGATGACACGAAGCCGAATGGCAGCCCGTCAGGCACCGACCGCAACTCGGTCCTTAGAATACCACTCCTCGGAAGGGGGGTCTCGGGTGACTCCGGGTGATCTGCCGAAGATTGAGGAGGAAGATGAGGTTTTGGGCTTTCGGGCTGATGCATCGTTGCTAGCGGGACCTAGTTATGAAGAGGCCTTGCAGGCGGCAAAGGCTGAGGAACCCATGTGTGCCAATTGCTTGGGTCCACTTCAATCGGAGCCTGGAGTAGTAGGAGAATGTGAGAGATGCGTAATCTGTGGGAACGATTTTGTAAATCTGTGTTACTATTGCCTGCGGTGCGGCTTGGGTCTTTGTGTTTCCTGCTGTTTGAAGAAACCTGAGATGGAAAGCAGACTTAGTTGTTGGCAGTTACGTCACGGCCGCAGTTTACACAACTCACCGAAGACGTTCGAACCAGAAACGCTGGTCCGGGTGCGTCTTGAGAAAGGAGCTGACATCAATTCCAGAAATTACTTTCAGGGTGAAACCCTCCTTCATGAGGCAGTAGCATATGGCTGGGACGCATTAGTGCAGGTGCTTCTTAAGAAAGGAGCTGACATCAATGCAAGAGACACCCACGGCCAAACCCCCCTTCACCTGGCAGCAGGACATGGCCGGGACACATCAGTGCCGGTGCTTCTTGAGAAAGGAGCTGACATCAATGCAAGACACAACTACGGCAGAACCCCCCTTCACCTGGCAGCAGAACATGGCCGGGACACATCAGTGCAGGTGCTTCTTGAGGAAGGAGCTGACATCAATGCAAGAGACAACCACGGCCAAACCCCCCTTCACCTGGCAGCAGACAATAGCCAGGACACATCAGTGCAGGTGCTTCTTGAGAAAGGAGCTGACATCAATGCAAGAGACACCCACGGCATGTTCCACGGCCAAACCCCCCTTCACCTGGCAGCAGCATGTGGCCGGGACACATTAGTGCAGGTGCTTCTTGAGAAAGGAGCTGACATCAATGCAAGAGACAACCACGGCCAAACCCCCCTTCACCTGGCAGCAAAACATGGCCGGGACACATCAGTGCAGGTGCTTCTTGAGAAAGGAGCTGACATCAATGCAAGAGATGATGAGCACGGTCAAGCATCAATGCTGATTGCAGGTTGTGATTTTGCGGCAACCTTCGCATTTTTGTCGCGGGGCCTCGCAATATTTCGCAATGTGTTAGGAAGGGGCAGAGGTGGTTTGTGCTTCACTGAACTGCTTCAGCTAAATCAGCTTGCAAACCAATGTAATATTATATATGGTTGCATGAGCGGCCTTGCTCTGGCAATCTTTATGCTTTGGAAAAGTGATGGATTGGGGTGTTTGGCTCTTTGGCAGGGTTCCTTGATCTCAGTTCAGTTTTCATCCACACCCATGTTTCACCCACCTGCAAGTGTATCACATACGTCTTTCTGTACATCTCTTATGCCAACGTCTTGTGTCATGCGTCATCCTTGTCTGGCCCAACCATGGGGAGATACAGTAGTGATCGCGAGGTCTGCCAGCATCACAGTAAGCCAAGGCCTCAGCAGCTGGACGCTTTGGGCAGTTGTGATACGCCTTGATGTTTGTTTTTGCTGGATGTATTTGAGGCCTGCTGAAGAGTCCAAAGATCATCAAAGGAATTTTTGTCAGACCCACTTAGATGGAGTAGTTGGAAATGTGTGGCAGTGTATTTGGGCATGCCCACGCTACTCGTCTATCTACCCAAAAACAAACGCCGAAGTGTTTTCAATCTACGCTAACATTTCAATCTACGCTAAGTGACACTACACCTTTGAACATTGAAACATATCCAAGAGGAAGGCCGCATCACCCAACCGGCCCAACCGGACCCTCAGCTGACTCAGGTGGACGCTCTCGCATGATGCTGTCAGGAGTCTTTGCTAGGGTCAGCCTGGACTTTCCACCAGGGTGTTCTTAATTATGTACATGCTGAGCATGGCGCATTGGTGTGTAAAGCACATCGTGAACCATAGGAAAAATATAATGCAGCGATGTGGTTGAAAGATACGGACATGAGATGTGAATTCTTCATGGCCCAAAAGCTATGGGAGGCATTTTGGGGCGCATAGTGATCGTAATGTATCGTAATGTCATACACTAAGACATAGTGACAGTAAAGCCCAAAACATCCGAAAACATGATTTGATGATATTTGATGTGATTAGCCCCACAGCTTGACACCCCGCCAAGTGAGCTTTAAGTATCGCAGAGATGACAAAGTGCCACCTGTGTTGGGTAATTAAATCCAAATTTCACACCGCTTCATATCCAGCATTTGCCAACCAGTTTTTTCAAACATGGGGCTGAATCAAAAGATATCAAAAGCATACTGATAGTGGTTCACAAACGATCTCACTTCATTTCCCGCGTCCTCATTGTACAAAGCGGAACATCCCGGCTCCGCGCCAGCTTCTTGCCATGGCTGAAAACGGAGGGAGAAACCCTAGAGCCAGAGCTGCCAAGCAGTCCCATGGCGGCACTTGGAAGCGGGCCCTATTATAACCGTAGATGAAGTTCAGGGTAATGTTTTTCAGTAGTAGCAAGCAGTCGCCGTGCTATGCCACTACGCTGTACGGGATGGGCGAGCCTTTAAGGTTGTTTGTATGACTGTATGACTGTTGTATGTCCCTTCACTTGGTCCGTCATACGCGATACACTAAAGGTACCAAGCGGTGAAGGTTTCGAAACAGTATTCTGCCCACAATGGATTTGCGTCGAAAAATGTGAGCACTTCGCATTCAGGGACCCATTCAGTAACTCATTGACTCACTGATTTTGGAGACTTTCTCTTGTTGAATGAAATCATTGTTTTTTTTGGGCACCCGAGTTTCAACCATAAGCATATATAATTACCGAGTTAGTGCATTGGTTCATGAAAACTGTATGCCAAAATTGCCTTGCAACATTTTCCCACCTTTGGTGAGATCAGGTTGGCTGATCCAAGCACTTGGGGTGCCACCACTGCAACAAGATTTGGGCCAAGAAGGTCTCCTTCCACTAATCTGCACGATGAGATCAGGCTTTCTTCCCAAGGAACTCGTGAGAGCAGCAAAAGTGGAGTTGATTCTTGGACAGGCTGCAGACGGTTCTTTTATGTTCTTTTTCTTTTTGTGGGGAGTGTTGATGTTACCCATATATGAACCATTATGAGTCCACACTAACTACATTGGCAATCGATGACAACTTTGGACTGGGGCGGTTTTTAAATGTGCAGGCAAATTTGTTATAGCTGTGGACAGGAAATTATTACCATACGACTGCCTCTCCGTGCATCCTTTCAGTATCGTTCTATGCATGCATCCGCACATGCACTTTTGACACCTGATAGCCTGATATCCTTATTTTGCCTCGGTTCCGGATGCTGCACAAAGAGAAAGGATACTGGGCCACTTTCAGCAGATCAAGGACAAAGCCTTCCTTGCCATCAAAGCTGGTGATGATTTCCAGGGCATGGAAAGCTCCTCCGCCATTTTAAACCTGTCATGGGACGTGATCCGGTATTTGGCCGCCGAAGCAGCGGACAACCATCGGTATGCCTATGGGCAGGAACCACTGGTGCTTTTCCGGACCGCCTGCGATGTGGGCCATGGAGAGTCTGAGGGGAGTATGCCATTTTGGGGCTGGGAAAGTAATTATCATCTTGAAGCAATGAAATTTGACTATCTTTTTGGCGCTATCTCAGATTAGTGTGGAAGCTTCATTGCCCATCAACCAACAGGGTCTCTCAAACATCAACCAGGGGTTCTTATTATGCAAAAGTGAACTTGGGCATCAAGACGCTGTCAAATTTGGTGCAAGAGTCCACTTGGACAAGGGACCCTAAAGATGGTCCCCCCAAGTTGTAGACCCCATCCAAGTGAAGATCTTTCCGCTATCAATCCCAGTTAGACCTGTTAGACCACAGTTCTACATGACAGCTTCATTTCCCTAGGTGCCACCTGGGCCACCTTCTTGCAAGCTTCGCCGTGTATTTCGCCACCGTTTTCCCCAGGAGGATCCAAAACCACGCCCGTGAAGCCCTTGAGGCGGGAGCCCCTGGTCTCAGTGACGCGGCGCAACGCGCTTGGTGCATCCAACACGGCGCCCGAGCGGTGGAGGAGCGGTACTGGCAGCCCTGGCAGCCGTATCAGGACGGGGGTGTGGACCGGCAACCTGCGGCAAGCCCTTGGGAATTCGTGGTTTATATGGTCATGGTCATCCATCCCAGGGGAACCCTTAGGGGAGTTTGATAAAAAATATGAGGCAACCTGTGTTAGAGGTTTTGGAATCAAGGGCATGCCCCACAAAACCCGATAGATCATTTTCGTAGAAAGGGCAGGCCCACCACGTTTTGAAACCAGACAATTCAGCAGTTTTCTGAGCCGGGGTTAATGCATTGCGTTTGGTGGAGGATACCTGGATCATCTTTGGTCTGCATAACATCTGGTTTCGTGATTCTTCGTCTCATTTCACCTTTACCCTCTTGTTCGGTTATGTTAAGATATGTTAAGTCTAGATACTGTATATTACACTGTATATGTAATATAATTCTAAACATCTCAAAACGAGTCTAAACGGACCCTGCTTATTTTCATAACATGTTCATTGACAGAATCAACCTGCTTCCTCCCAGTGGTTCACGGGCCACGCCCCAGGAGGATGTCATCCCCGACATCGAGTCCCTGACTCAGTCCACGCGCAGCGCGGTGACCGTTGAGGCCAGCGATCTCCACGGAGAGGTGGCGCCGGTTGGTGCGGACGAAGCGGATGGCCATGGACCCAGTGAGGCTCTGCAGCGATTTTCTCACTGATCGCTTGGTGAACCTCTAGACCCGACTTCTTGCGCAGAAAAAGGGGCGAAATTGGCTGGCGGGGTCCGAAGATGTTTTCCGAATTTGTTATACGTGACTTAAGTGACCATCACTGTTTCAATGGGTTGACACCACCAACTAGCCAGCCACCAACCAGAGTACCTCGTGCCGCGGCAATTTTTTGCTGCTCCCAGTGGATTGCATACCATTCCTTGGCCTCTTGTGCTGGTGAGGATAGCGCGAGATGAGCAGCTGCGGCCATAAGCTGAGTGTGGTCCCCATGGGAGGATCCAGGGGCTGATCCAGCTGAAGTAAGATGCATCCGGCCTCACCTGGGTATATCATAAAAGATCTATATACAGATCCTACGAGATCCTCACAGAGTGGTTTGTTATGAGCCAGTTGTGGCCCAGCACCCACTTTCAGGGATTATCCCCATGGTGCTCAACAAATTCACAATGAATGGCTGCATTAAACCAGACATATGGCGAGAGAGAGAGAGAGATCCATTAAACCCGGATTTCTGGGGCTCAATGGTACAGGGAATAGATTATCGGAGGGTGGGTGCTGTTAGCATGCGTACTTGAGGCGTCATGATTTTCATACGCTATGCATATTTCATAATCACATTAAACAGAAATGGCTGTGTCTGAACATGAGGTAGCAATTTGAGTTATACTCGTACCAGCGGTATACCTATGTAAAATTGCAGCACTGCAATTTTCAATGGGAATTCCAGGATCCTACCATCTAAGGCCATATTTTGTGGGGATATTCCCTTACAATCCTTACATAGGCCTTAAAATCATGATAAAAACATCGAGAAACCCGTGGAATTAGTGGGGCTTCCCCATGATTTTCTGAGATCCGATGTCTCTCTGCACCGTCGAGGCGGTGGATCTTGTGGGATCCCAAAAGATCCAATGATTCAAACTGAAAGATTTCAAGATCCAACTTAGTAACTTGGTCTGGTGATGGTGATGATGATGATGATGATGATGGTGATGATGATGATGATGATGATCTCAATGGCCTCAATGGCTAAAATCACGAAAGGTAGCCTAGGCTACCTGAGTTCTATGTACTTTAGTACTAGTTTAGTACTGGGGGAGGTGGGTGCTCCTTTCCCGGAAATTGAGAGCCGAGAGTCACGAACGGAGACTTAG
>Ga0126342_10000552_pt1 | contig 42227 bp, 34 predicted proteins | sample Cyp1metagenome_FD_92528 | JGI IMG/M metagenome (GOLD analysis project Ga0126342, IMG submission 92528) | Coral microbial communities from Lord Howe Island, Old Settlement Bay, Australia - Cyphastrea 1 metagenome | ecosystem: Host-associated > Invertebrates > Cnidaria > Coral ...
AATTTTTCATCTCTCATCTGGCCAGCTGGCTCCGCACCCGCCGCTTTAGCGAGCCTACTTTTCGACCCTCCGGAGCCACAAATCATTGGAAAAACACAGTGTTTCGCGACTTCCCTACCTTTTAGCGCATCTGCATCTTCTTCTTCTTACTCTTTCTCTTCTACTCTTCTTTCTTCTAATCTTTCTCTTCTCTTCTCTTCTCTCCTCTTCTCTTCTCTGACTCTTACCACCTCTGCATTTTCCATCTGTCCATATTGTCGGAAGTTTGACTTCTAAACTTCCTTCGGCTATAGCTAAAGTTTTATGAACCTCAAAAACCATAGTGACATTGGAGTTATCTTCATCAACATACCGCGATTTCGTTTGGACGGGGGCCCCGCTTTGTAGTGGCGATGGCTTTGTCCAAATCACCGTGACTTTTGTTGATTTACACCATGAATTCTCGGATTTTCTGTCTGACTTTACCCCGAAAATTTTTACCATTTTTTCCACAAACAGACACAGATTCTGGCGCCGGCCTGGAAGAGTTTTTCCATCTCGTCTCGTGATCCATCCTCCTGCGGTGAAGGTGACATATGCCATTTACCAGTGATAAATGGTTATAAACGGGGTTAATTATAATTCCATAAATGAGGTTATAACTGATTTATAGCTGGTAAAGGGTCATCACTGTACAATATAGCTACAATATCGCGAGCAGCTTCCCAAGACTCTCTCGCACAGCAGCAAGCCGCAGTGCCGAGCGGGTCACGTCAAGTTCTATCATGCTGAAGAACATGTTTTTGGTGGCGCCTTTAAGGTAAGCCATGGGTACTTGACAGTCACCACTCCCGCTGCTCGCGGCATCAGAACCACTGGTCATTGTCATTGGAATGCATGTATACAGTATAGTAAGGGAGCAACCCCCAAACGGATTTAGAGAAACAATCAGATAATTCGGGCTCCCGGGGGTCCATTTGCTTCATGATGTTCTTGCTGCTGTATTTCCGGTGAAGATCAAAGACCTTTGGATTGGTGGTTTTTCTGGCATTCAATTTGCAGTTTATTCGTGAACCAATGTGCAAAATCGTTTGCTTTGAACAGTGTGTTTGTTTGGAAAGCGGCCAGCGTGTATCCCAAGCTATCATTTTACCAAAATATCAGTTTGCCAAAGTATTGCTTTGCCAAAGTATCATTGTGCCAAAGTCTTGTTTTGCCACAATTTTATTTTGCAAAAGTATTGTTTTGCCAAGATATGGTGATGCCAAACGTTTATCGCACATTTCCTGGGGCAGATGCCTGCATTGATTGATATATTGAAATTATTAGTACCCCTTTGCATCTCAGGATCATCCTTCGTGGGTTCCACCAAGTCACTTCTCAAGGACGATGGTTCCACTGGAACCATCACCCCAGGCTAAGATTGATATTTGGAAAATGTTTGGATTAGCTAGTAGTAGCTATCACAGGGGACGACGGTTCCAGTGGAACCATCACCCCTAGAGATTGTGCAAAATGTGGGGTTTGGGGACGACCCAGATTGTTATTTTGCGAACTTTTCGGCCTATCATTTTGCAAACAAATTGTGGCAAACTGATATTTGGCAAAACTCAGCTTTGATATTTTGGCATCACATTTTTTTGGCAAAATGATATTTTGGCACAACAATACTTTGGCAAAATGATATTTTGGCAAAATGGCATTGTGGCAAAACAATACCTTGGCAAAATTATATTTGGGCACAATGATACTTTGGCAAAGCAGTACTTTGGCAAACTGATATTTTGGTAAAATGATAGCTTGGGATACACGCTGGCCGCTTTCCAAACAAACACACTGTTCAAAGCAAACGATTTTGCAAATTGGTTCACGAAATAGACACAATTTGTATGGCAGAAGACCTAATCCAAAGGTCTTTGATCTTCACCGGAGCCCGAATTATGTGCTACTAAATCGGATTTTGTTTTACTGATACGGCTGCGCCGTATTGTTCGCTGCGCCAAGGGTGGTGCAAGATTGGGTTGCGTTTTATCATCACGGGTGCCGGGACGCCGGGACGCCGCTGTGCATGAACATGCTTTGAAGTCATGCGCTGCCCAAATGGGTTTTCCGTGTAAAGACCGTTCAGCCAAGCTTGAATTTGAGTATTTTTGGTCATGAAAACCATGTCAGTTGATATTTCTATCGGTTTATGTTGCGTGATAAGCGTCATTGTTTGCAAGTGTTGTGGTTTGAGGCTGGCAGTACCAATAGCAAACAAACAACACAATGATCCCAATTGTTGCACAGACACACAGTTTAAACTGGAAAAAAACAAGATATCGGTGGCATCTATTTGATTGAATATTTTTGTTCTAGATAATTAGTTCACCTGTGTTTAACCCTTCAAACAGTAGGAGTGCAAAATCACAAACATGATTGCGTGCAGTTACCCTGCTGCAGACATAACACCTGAAAGCAATGAGACAACACCTGCATGCTAGGAAAATGACTTCTGAGCGGAAGCCCAGCACGGAAACCGCACAAAGAATTCGCAGAACGTAAGCAATAAATTCCACGTCCGTCCATTTTTTAAAATATCCTCAAGAAACATCTTGTTGTTCCCAAATTTCAAAAACTCATCCAGCAGAGCGTGTTGTTGTTCCCAGCAACCTTGCAGCGCTTAGTCGATTGTAAAATCCACCTTGACGCAAGGTTTCATTGCTGTGGCAAACAGGGATCCATCCAGGAATGCAAGAATTCCATATTCCCTCAGATAACTTCTCGGAGCCTGCAATCGAGCCAAATAGGGAGGCTGTCTGAAAGACACGATGCTTTCGCTTTCCGAGGCGGATCATCTGGCCAGCAAGAACGTTCACCTCCCTGGTTCCCTTGGACATCATGCATAGCCAGAGTTTGTTCCTCCATTCATGGTTATAATATGAAACTATTCACCCAAACCAATGCTTTGTCATAAGAGTGCAAATGTTTTGGCACTACTTGGACTACTAAAGGTCCTACTATGAAGCAAATATTTGGACAGGAAATGCAAAATCACCAGCACTCATCCCAGCATTGCCAAAGAAGCTAACAACACTATCCAAAATATATCCTTACCACTACGGAACCATTGGGTTTGTCTGAAAATGGGTCTGTCTCCACTAAGATTGCTATTCTGAACTGGAACGATAGCCCATTCTCAGACACATCCAAGTATTGTATCAAGTTATTTGATATTATTTGCTAAAACAAAACATTACATTCAGGAAACATCTCATCGGAATATGACCCCATTAAAATTCTAAGAACATTCCGATAAAAGAATGGGTCATATGACCCATTAGAACCTATAAGAACCCATTAATTTTACTTGTCCCCCAACATATCGCATTAAAACGTTTGAGAACCCAGGGGCCCACAGTTCTCGGTGCCTGGGCCCTGGGCCCACGTGGCCGTGGCCGGTCCTGACGAATTTCCATGGGAAGACCAAAGAACTCTGCCATTTTGGCGTCCTCAGCGGTGACGACCACTGGATGTTTTGACATGATTTTCTCTGGATGTATACAGGTGTAGAATTAAACCATGGATATATGTATATGTATATATATATATATATATTTATGCACACACACACACATATATATATATATCTAATTATATATATATATACACGTATAGAGATAGATAGATATAGATATAGATTTACTGGCTACACATAGAAAGATACATAAATAGATACGTAGATACATTGAAAGATTGATAGATAGATAGGTAGATAGGATAGGAAAGGACAGGATAGGATTGGATAGGATAGGATAGGATAGGATAAAATAGTATAATATATGAAAAGATATGAAAAGATAAGATGAGAAAGAGTAGATTAGAAAAGATAAAATACGATAAGATAAGATACGATCCGATAAATAGGATAAGATAGATAGATAACTAGGTAGATAGATAGATAGATAGATACATAGCTAGCTAGCTAGATAGATAGCTAGCTAGATAGATAGATAGATAGATCGACAGGCAGACAGGCAGACAGACAGACAGACAGATAGATAGGCATGATGGATTTGACCAAGCAAAAAACAGGGCTTTTGACCAAACATCTTTCGCTTATTGCTGGAACCCCCAATAGTTATTGTTTGTCAAACAGCTCCATATGGCTTTATCTTCGCACATCGATCGTTTGATTGTTTTTTCGATGAAATAATGTAGGTATAACAGCAATAAACCACCCATTTGGGAATGGTTTACATCACCTATTCATGGTGATTTGGGGGATGGTTTATTATTGTTTTACTCACATTAACGGGAAATATATCGACATATCCCCCAAATCGATCGCTACTTGCCCGCATGTTGGTTGCTGTAAACTTCATGTTTCTTGGTCGATGATGATCACTAAGGGGTTATACCTTTGAGACTCCGCTGATACAAAAACAGTGGCTATTGCAGATTAGGGGTATGCTGATCCCATGAACATGTGGAAATAGGTCACAATGACAGGGTGAGGAGTACTCAAAGATATCAAAGCCAATCTTAGATACCTTGCAAAACAATAGACAACAAATATTCTATCAATGTCCCAGGTCCCATCTTGTGCGAAAGTTTTCCAACACCCTAAAGTATTTTTTGTAAAGTAGATTTAAAAGTGGTTGTGCGACAAAATATGAGCTGTTTACACACATTTTTTAAAACCACGCCTTCCGTGCTGAATCGATCAGCACGACGAGGTTAGAGTCAGGTTTTGCCCGGCTTTGTTTGACATGGGGCCCTTCTCCCGGGCCAGGATGCCACCCGAATTTCTCCCAGATATATCCCATCCCCAAAAAGTGGCCAACCTTCGACCCTGTGGGAATGCACAATTCACCAAGATTAGAGTATCCTCCCAAAAGGATTGCGCAGCTACTGGTTGCGATACGCAGTATTCCTACTAGCAACCCACCTCAAGATATAAAATATAATTTTACCTGCCAATTCATGACTTTTCACGACTTTTCTATCGTGTTGGCTACAATCAGATGCTATACTAGGAATGGGCGTTGTGTTATTTTCGTAGGTTTAGGACTTTACTATTTGTCTGTGGAACTTGCTGTCCAGAAACATCACAATCAGTGGCTATCATGGCACCAGGGTTCTTGCCTGGCACGTCCCCAACATCGGAGCGTTTCGCCCCATGGCGCCCCATGGTGCTTCGTCCAAGAGTCTCTTCGAATGGCTTTGATCAACTCACGCTTGTTCACCTCAAAGCCGTGGTTCCCAAATCTGCACCATGAAAGTTTGGGAGTTATCCCTCTTTTCAGAACCTAAAGAACACCAGATACGCCGTGATTTCAAGAATCGAGTTGTGGTGCTGCAATTTGTTGGATCTATCACATCATGAATGTGTTCATTATAGTTATCAATCATGTGTACAAACACTCTTCACAAGCCATTGAAAACTATAATTAACACTTAACATAAAAATATGGTTTGTTGATAACTATAGTTAATAGTTAATTATAGTTAAAAAACATGGTTTGTTGATTTTAACAAACCTCATAAACCAAGGCCATGTCATTCTTTGGGCAGTGTCCTTGTTTTGGAGGTGGCTAAACATCTGCCATGGGCCAACGGTCAACAGGTTATCCTCATGGAGTTGCCCAGATATGTTCGGGTATTTTGCTTTCCTATGGAACAATTATGTACATACATGAATATATTCAATGTAAATATACATGTCGATTAGTCTATGTATAAGCTTTAGTGGAAAAAGCTGCAGTCGCAGCGTCAAAGGGTCGATGGACTTGATCATCGGCGGTCGAGACCTGGTTCAGGGGGTATCGTCAGCGTCGCTATCCGGTGGTGTGGGAGGCGGTGGCACTGTGGGAGCGGCTTTAAGGCATCCGGCTCAGGGTCAGATTCGATCTCGTCTTCTCGATTCCAAGCGTCCCGGCTCGCAGACGTGGTGTTGGCCCATATCCAACATGGATGATAACCAACGATAGATTGGATAGTATAGCCTCCGAACAATTCTCGTCAACCAACAGGGGTTTAGTAAATTCAGCAGCCACAGCCCATTTATCTTGCTTGGTCGGCTATGAGGTTGTTATTTGGCTATCAGTCAAATCCCAGGTACCCTTGTGAACACGAAAACAGCTGGCACATGGATGTTCATCTCCAAACAGATATAGTATAATTACTAAGTTTTAGCCCAGCTCCATTCCAGAATTGCGGGCCATATGCCCATGATATGCCCATTAATTGTTGGATCATTATACCTGTAATTTGCATTTGATAGGTTACCCTAGGGGAAGTGGGCGACAACTGCCTCTTGGCAACGAAAACCCTGAAGCACGAGCCCGAAAAAGGCTCCGTGCACACGTTTATGGCCGTGTAGTTACCAGGCACATTTGCGGCTGTGCAGTCACCGCTTCTCTTATGCTCAAAGGCACTCAACCCCTCGCGTTCCCCTGCTTGGGGCTCCGCAAATCCTTCTGGTCCTTGCCCCTTGGGGGAATTCTGATGTGCTCCAAGAACCAACTCGTCCCTGACTTTCTTGTATGTCGGATCGAGGAAAATGCTCTCCGGCCCTGCCTCTCCAGCGGCCTCCATCAAGCAGCGAGCAAAGCTGCACCTCTGTTCCCCCCCTCTCTTGGGGGGCATCACGGCTTGCGCCAGGGCTTCCATCACAGCACGTTTCTTCGGAGGTAGATCCCAGAAACCCTTCAACGCCCTTACGCTCGCGGTAGATGTAAAAAAAAAAATCGTGCCCCTGGAAAATAGTGTACGCATGGTTGATTTTTCCACATCTATGTCAACCTTTACAGGACTTGCCCTCTGGTGAATAAACATCCCTATGGAAAATCACCATTTAGAACAAATATTCCTATGATTCCCATGATTATTCACATGGTTATTCCCATGACTATTCCCATGGTTATTCCCATGAAATTCCCATGTTTATTCCCATGATTATTCCCATGGTTATTCCCATGAAATTCCCATGCTATCCCCATGATGTTCCCATAATATTCCCATGATTATTCCAATGATTATGCCCAATATTATTCCCATGATATTCCCAATATTATTCACATGATATTCCCATGATTATTCACATGATCATTCCCATGATATTCCCATGATATCCCCGTGATTATTCCCATGATTATTCCCATGATCATTCCCATGACTATTATTATTATTCCAATGATCATTCCCATGATATTCCCATGATATCCCCATGATTATTCCCATGATCATTCCCATGAAATTCCCAGGTTTATTCCCATGATTATTCCCATGAAATTCCCATGTTTATTCCCATGATTATTCCCAGGTTTATTCCCATGATGTTCCCATAATATTCCCATGATTATTCCAATGATTATGCCCAATATTATTCCCATGATATTCCCAATATTATTCACATGATATTCCCATGATTATTCCCATGTTTATTCCCATGATTATTCCCATGGTTATTCCCATGAAATTCCCAGGTTTATTCCCATGACTATTATTATTCCAATGATCATTCCCATGATATTCCCATGATATCCCCATGATTATTCCCATGATCATTCCCATGGTTATTCCCATGAAATTTCCAGGTTTATTCCCATGATTATTCCCATGAAATTCCCATGTTTATTCCCATTCATTGGTGCATTGGTGGTTATGTCCCTGTTTTTTAAATGGGCGAAGTCCCAAACCCTCAGGCACCACGGAGCCCAGCGACCATGCCATTCTGCTGGGTGTCGACGCTGTCGAACACAGCACCTCGGCGGGCCGAACAGCTATGGACGCTATGGCGGGTATAAAACCAACCTCAAATATGGTCTATAATATAATGTATGTATATTTACAATTGTGTAGATTTAATGGTAATAATATGGTCTAATATATTTACAATTGTGTAGATATATTGGGTCAATACTATGGTCTGATATATTTACAATTGTGTAGATATAATGGTAATAATCATGATTAGAATACAATTAAAGGTATATAATGGTAAAATTGTAGATGTAAAGTGTATATAGTGGATAATCTATATAAAATTATGGTAAATAATGTAAAAAATATAATGGATCACTGGTGTATAATGGTATATGTATAATTATGTAATATGTATGTATGTATGTATGTAAAGTAATGTAATGTAATGTAATGTAATGTTATGTTATGTATGTATATATATATATGAAACGAAGAATGTGATACAATATGTTGTTTGATCCCAGTTTCATGTTGCCTTGTTAAAGTGACATGTTGAGAACCCCATAAAGCCCTACTGATCTAAAACCTATCTATTCCAAGGTGTGCGGTTGAATCAATTGGAAGGGATGGACGCGAAATGCATCTAAGGATAATGTAAAGATATACAAAGGTGCCCACCCCAAAATACAGAAATGGACTTCTTCGACGAAATCGAGAGGTGGTGCGGTTGACAACATTGCTGGATTCCCATGGTCGCAGTGCCCTACTCAATCCGGGTAACTTAAAACATCAACTACTGACCGCATTTCCTCAGAGTACCCCACTTTTGTCTCCAAATGACCAATCATTTCTTCAAGAGATCTTTCGCAATGGTCCTAATGTTCTATTGGCATAATGATATTGATATACTAGTCTGGGTAAACTATTGAGCCGTTCAACTTGCTCCACCAAAATTGGATGCACAAAACATGTCCACCATTGTTTGGATACTAGTTAAGCTTGGGTAGATTGTATTAGTATGGGCGTAAATGTAAAACAACACTTTTTTTGTTTGCAAAATGGCTTTAGTATGGTTTAATCATGTTCTAATTGTTGATCTGTAATTGACCCCCACTGCAATCCCCAGGATATCAAACAGCGTTTAGGTTCCACAGCACTTGGCCATGTTGACCCTCACATTTACTCTCATATTCCAAACACATTAGGTTTGCCACATGTTTACTTTAACTATAAGACTTGACAACGACGATTCTTAATATCGAGCATTATCCTCATTTGATGGTGGAATTCCATTTCCTCCAATGAAACTGACCAATTAACCTCTGGTAGACGTTTACATAACTATGGGAAACCACTAGGCTATTAATGGGTAAATCCACTATAAATCACCATTTTCAATAGCTTTTTGTTTGTTTACCAACGGATGTTAGTGACCAAATATGTACAGAAAATCCCACGAAATGCCCTTGAACAATCAGTCAAAAATATCACTATGCATGGTTAAATCATGTTGAAACAACTGGTTGGTGGTATACCGACCCCTCTGAAAAATATGAAAGTCAGTTGGATGATGAAATTTGCAATATATGGAAAACCAAAAATCATGTTCCAAGCCACCAACCAGACAATGTAAAATCACAACTTTTTATCCAGTTGTAGATAAAATTTCCCATATATAGATGACTATAAACCACTATGGCCAGATATCACATGTTTGATTAGCTATTCCTATTATACTCCCCGTTGTTGGTCAAAACATACATTTCCCATTATAAGTTAATTTCCGATTGAACTCACAATTTTCTCCGGAACAACGTCGACATCTCTTGTATTCTTCAAAAACCACTATCCCACTATAAATCCTATAGATTTCCATGATATTACCCGATGAATATGACCATTGTATATTCATTTTCTTAGTTATTCCCATGATATTTCCAGTTTAGTCCCATTAAATATATTATCATATATTACCATATATTACCATATATTACCATGTATTACCATATATCACCATATATTCCCATTATATATTATCATATCTTACCATTGTATTAGTATTCCCAATATATTCACCTTGTTTCTTGGTTAAGTCCCTCCCAATCAGTTCCTGCCACGCAACGCAGCTGCGCTTTGTCCACCTTCTCCGGTCGCAAGCCGTTGCCGCTGGGCGTGGTGGGCGCGGTGTTGGGCCGCATCGCCAGCTGCACCGTTTCGGGCCGTGCCCTGCCGTAACGCGGCCGCCGAAACGCGGCTGCGGTGGGGGATGGAAAACCCATGGGAAAACCATGGGAAAATGGTGATTTATATGGAAAATCACAATTTTTAATGGGAAAAAAGGTGGGGTTTCTATGTCAATGGATTGGTTTTCTTAGGAAAATCTACAGGAGACCCATGGTTTTTTACCATGAAATGTAAGGGTTTCCGGTTAAAATTTTCCCATCATCCAATTCTGTGATTGTAGCAAATGTGTGCGAGAATATAGTTGTATACGTCGAATTATATATAGTGATTATGGAAAATCAAAAATAGTAATAATAACACTAATGATGATGATGATGGTGATGATGATGATGATGATGTATACTATGCGCATGTACTTGATTTTATTATATATATTTTTTAAAAAATGTACTTAATGACTTCTTTAGAGTACATTTGTATCTGGATGGGGACATACTAGTTAAGTTTGTAAGTGAGTGGTTCTGACAGAAATTGCGGCCATCCAAGTCCCATTGGTTACTTTTCCCTCGCTATGCTGACTTCCCGAAAGGTCGAGGAGTACCCACGAGGTAATATGAGGTAATCTAAGCACAACAAACCAGACTATTCTGCTTTCACGCCGCAAATAATCAGCAGTCCAAAACTGGAAACGTTCAAACTTTTGGTCGCTTGATTCAAAAATGTGCTGAATTATAATCCCGTGATTAGTCATAAATAGTCCCATGACCTCCCGGTAAAAGGTGGTGGCACAATATATATATATAATATAGTGACATATACATATACGTATGCATATACATATACACATACACACACATATATATATACATATACATATATATATATATACATATACATATATATACATACAAATTATAGGACCGGATAACCCCACATGTTACCAACTTCTCTGGACTTAGACTGCGCATAGAAAAGCAAGAAGGGAAGAGGAAGTATAAGAGTGATGGAGGGGTGATGGTGGGTGAGTTTGTGTGTGTAAGTATGTATGTGCATGCACAGGTGAGTGAATGAGAATGTGAGTGAGTGATGTGAGTGTGGTGTGTGTGAGTCGAGAGATGTGACAGTGAGTGAGGGAGGGAGGGAGGGAGGGAGGGAGGGAGCGAGGGAGGGAGGGAGTGAGTGATTGAGTGAGTGAGTGAGTGAGTGTCCTACTGCTTACGCCTGCCACGCAAAAGCAACGGAGCCCAAGGGACGCCAGGCGGAGCCAACCTGGCAGGTACATCCGACGCCCTGGCACTGGAGATTGTCCGAGACCAAGGAACGCCAATGGAAGGCCAGAGGAAGCCAGGGCGTACATCCGACCCCCTGGCAGTGGAGGCTGCCCCACGCCTGCATACGCCTGCCACGCAAAAGCAAACGCGGCGGAGACCAAGGAACGCCAGAGGGACGCCAGAGGGACGCCAGGGCGTACATCCGACCCCCTGGCAGTGGAGATTGTCCCGCTCCTGCAACGCAAAAGCAGCGGAGACCAAGGAATGCCAGAGGGACGCCAGAGGGACGCCAGGGTGTACATCCGACCCCTGGCAGTGGAGATTGCCCCACGCCTGCCACGCAAAAGCGGCGGAGACCAAGGAACGCCAGAGGAACGCCAGAGGGACGCCAGGGCGTACATCCGACCTTTTGGCAGTGGAGGCTACCCCATCCCTGCCACGCAAAAGCGGCGGAGACCAAGGAACGCCAAAGGGACGCCAGGGCGTACATCCGACCCCCTGGCAGTGGAGATTGTCCCACGCCTGCCACGCAAAAGGGGTGTGAGTGAGTGAGGGAGTGAGGGAGTAAGCGAGGGAGGGAGGGAGGGAGTGAGGGAGTGAGTGAGTGAGTGGGTGAGTGAGTGAGTGGGTGAGTGGGTGAGTGAGTGAGCGAGCGAGCGAGTGAGTGAGGGAGTGAGGGAGTAAGCGAGTAAGTGAGTGAGTGAGTGAGTGAGCGAGCGAGTAAGTGAGTGAGTGGGTGAGTGAGTGAGTGAGTGAGTGAGAGGGTGAGTGAGAGGGAGAGGACGGGAGGAGGAAGAGGAAGGCGGATACAGAACTAAAAACAAAAACCCCACACGTCAATGTGGAGAATATATATATAGATAGATAGATAGATAGATAGATAGATAGATAGATATAGATATAATTAAATATTACCACTCTGTCAAGCGGGAAGTTTTTCGCCTGAGAGCATTTATCGATTGGTAGATGGTGTGACGGTCTATGTCATTGAGGACTTAATGGGCCACAGCGTTCAAGTCTGTGCAGTTTCCGTAGCACTCTGAGCTGATCTGGCCAACGAATCCGATTCTCAGGTGAACCTTTTACAACGCACTTCCAGGCGCCGTTTTGGAACGATAGCAATGAAAGCTTGTTTGAACAACCGCAAAAGTGACCCATTTTGGATGATTTTGGAGTCCGCCTGGATTGACAACAAAGACCTGCACATCTGTGAAAGTTCACCATTTGAAAACTCAGCAGACCTTGCCAGCGAAAACTGCCACCATCCACGTAAAAGCCCACACCTATGGTGAAAATGATTCCTTAAACTTAAACCAACCACATGAAATGAGGAGGGTGGTAGCTATTCATTGCTTTATGTTGGTAGCACGTCTATGCATATGCGGTGTGTAAAATTGTTGCAGGCTGCCACCCATTTATACTATACTATACAACATAATAATACATGAAATCGTGTGTATATATATATATATACCAGTAGTACCCGCACGAGGCGGGGCGGAAGTTGCCTTAGGGATAAATAAGACCTTTCTCATCTATAGAACTTGCATGCGCTGTGCACCAGCCAAGCCCGTGCGTGCGTGCATTCTGCGAAAGTGGTGTCCTGTTTCACATGTCACATTTGAAGCTCCACTTCGCACTTCGCACTTCACACTTCTCACTGCACTCTTAACACTCCACACTTCACGCTTCACACTCCACACTTCACACTGCACTCTTCGCACTCCACACTTCACACTTCACAGTCCACACTACACACTTCTCACTTCTCACTGCTTTCTTCACACTCCACAGACTCCACACTTCACTCTTCACACTCCACACTTCACACTGCACTCTTCACTCTTCACACTGCACTCTTCACTCTTCACACTGCACTCTTCACGCCCCACACTTCACACAGCACTCTTCACACTCCACACTTCATCTCATCTGAGCCCTTCTTACCTTATCCCAGCTCATCTCTTCTCATCTCATCTCTTCTCATATGTCATCTAAGCTTTCATGAATCACTTCCCAGTACTACTTAGAGAAAGTAAATTATATTATATAGGATACTTATATCACCTGATTTACGCATATATATATGTTGTATGTACATAGGATAATCGCTTGAATACTGCTCAATTACCATTCAGAATAGTTCCCAATAAGTACCATATAATGCTAACTATTGGGATGAAAATAATTGGTAAGATACCATAATTTATTTATTTAGATGCTATTATTGGGATTACCAAATCTCAAAAAAAAACAATACGTCCCAAATCCCAATTCTTGATGCTAATTATGGTATGAACATGTATGGAACTATTATGTTCCATGAATTCCCACTTTGGCTCAATTGGCTTTAACATCTATGAACCACGTGCATTAAACCATGTCAAAACATATAAAGCTGTGTCAAGTACCGTCTTAACTAGCTAAAGATATTTTATGGCAATATTCAGCCATATTAAACCATATTAAACCAGATTAAACCATGGATTTTCCATACTTTTCCATCGTTTTTTGTGGCGTTTCTCAACCCATCGTGGCTTTCCCCTTGGGTCCGGGTGGGGTCCCCCGCGTCATCGTGGGCGGCGGCGTCTTCCCCCGCTCCGGTGCCATCGACTCGGTGGCGCCAGCAACGGCCTGGCGCGGGAGATGATGACAATTGATCATAAGCTATTTACTATTAGGAAATATTATCATCATCAATATATCATATTAATCATAATATTAACCATAGATGATCCATCATTAGCAAAATGATCCATCATTAGCAAATAGTTATTATATAAGGAAATTGATCATTAGGAAATTGATCACTAGCCATAATATCAGTAGCTATATCATCAATACCTAAATGATATCATTAGGAAATTAGGACATATTACCCTCTGGTAAACTAACAGTTTGCTATTGAAAATGGCCATAGAAATAGTGGATTTTCCCATTAATAGCATGGTGATTTTCCATAGCTATGTTAAATTACCAGAGGGTAAAGCATATAGTTATTATATGTCATTGTGATAAGGTATTTATAAATATTTATAATATAGTAAGGTATTGACATATAGGTGATAGCATATGTATTGAACATAAGGCATTGATGAAATATAGGTATTGACGAGATATAGGTATTGATTATATCATAAGTATTGATGATATAGCTACTGATATTATAGGCATTGATTTATTATATAACATAAGGGATGATTGTTCCTATAGTATTCCTATAACATGTAATAAGTAATGATATAGGAATACTATAGGAACAATACAGGAATACTCTAGGAATAATATAGGAACAATATGGGGACAATATAGGGATTATATGAAAAACATGAGCAAATGTGCCGCATTTCATTCTACCCGTGCTGCAGATGTAGGGTAAACGTTGACATAGATGTGCCAAAGCCATAGCTTCCGGGGAAAGTGATCTACTTTCATGCGGGATTTTCCACATCGTACACGTTAACAGGAGGGCAACCATCAAAAATGCCTGAAGAAAATGGGATTTCACCAAAATAATTCATGATTATTTAGTGATGATAAATAGAAAATTGATATTAATCCTTGGATATTTTCATATGGTTCATCACTACGAAAATCCCATAATAGTGGGACTAATCAATATGATATGATATTAAACTATATCAATAGTCATCACAAAAATATATTCATACCATCAATATGATACTAAGAAATGGGGACTAGCCATAGTCATTATATGATATGATAAAATTGCCGTTCCATGATCCATGATCCATATCGATCCCATAATAGTGGATTGAATCCCATGATGGGATCCCAAAACGCGGTTATGACATTGCCAGTTTGCCATGGAAGCCATCTATTTCGATTAGGGCAATCTACACCATGGCGAACTGTTCAATCACCAGAGGGTATGAATAATCATACAGTGATAGTGAATAATTATGAATCCATATCCATGATGTATGAATAGTGATTGACCATATTTTTTTCGCATTCTGATTGATCCCATCCTCCGACAGCGGCGCCTGCGGCTGTCGCATGGAGACCCGGAACTGCGGGTTGCGATACCAGGACAGCATGGGAGCTTTGCTCTTGAAGCGACCGCCACCCATGAAGAGGTTGAAAGGTCTCTCCTGGCAAGGCGCAGCAAGGTGGGGACCGTCCCGGGGTCTTGTTCGACTTGTTTTTGGATGTTTTTGGTACCAAATAATCAAAAAAACAGCAAAAAAAACAGCAAGCCCCCAGTCCTAAGATCATGACATATCTGATTATCATGGCTAATCAAAACATATGGCCAGTTCATATGTAGTGATAGAAATTTCTCTGTAAACTTCAAATATACACTCCGTTAGCTGTTGATAGTGGGATGGACCTTATCAATAAGATCTGAAACACACTAGTTAACTAGTTCATATATGTTCATATCCCATCTCCAAGTTTTACAGAACATCATGACTAATAGTAATTTCCAAAACAACACCATTTTTACCACTGTAAAAATGGTGGCCCCACAGGGTACTGTAAAAATGGTGGCCCCATGGTCCATGATGGACCGAGATCCAACACAGTGGCAAAACTGGGGTCCATAATTTCGACCCAGAGGTATCAGAAACTTGGTGGCTACCTATTCCTAGGATTTTTTTTGGACATGTGTCATGTGTTAGAAAGAAAATTCGGAAGGAATAAGCCTGAAATGAGCTTCAGATGATCATATTCCAAAGAACCATTACTTGACAATCACTGTTCCAAAAAATAAAAAGCATCAAACAACCAGATGGCACTGCAAAGGCCGAGGGATTAACGTTCAAGTCGAGGAGGGCGAGTAGGCTCCGGAGGTCTTTCCAGGCCCCTTTCATTGGCTCTCTCGAGCGGCCAGGACCGTAATTCGGAGCACCACGAGCATCCGACATGGCTCGACCACGCGAAGCATACCCAAACCAGATGGCAATCATTTTTCTTATCCAACGAAAGCCATTTTGTTGCTTTTCCATCTCCAATGATTGAGCAAAACCCAGATGATATTGCTGTTTTTGGAGAAACAAACACCCGCCTTGGAAATTACCACCATCGACTTTACAACATACAAACAACTTTTACCGCTCTGGGAAAAATATGGGAAAATAACCTGCACCCCCTGGCAATTTAGCATAGCTATTGAAAATAGCCCTTCCTAATTAATTTCCGTATTGAACATGGGGATTTTCCGTATCCGTTAGTTTACCAGATGGTCACATCAATCCAAAAAAACCTTGTAGCCTTGAACAGTGCGTTTCGCGAGGATTTATATAACACCCCACATTTTATATCCACCTTTTTTCACCCCACATACCCTCTAGCATTTTAACATGACTATTGAACATGGCCATAAACAAATGAATGACCTCTTAAGATTGGTGACTTTCCAAAGCTATGTTGGTTTACCGGAGGGTACTATCTGGTAATATCATTGTAATGGTTAACGTTAACCATGGTTGATGATATTTCTGGTATAGCTATGGTATAGCTACCCCAAAAATCCCCAAAATAGATACCCTCTGGTAATTTAACATAGCTATTGAAAATGACCATTTATAGTGGATTTTCCCTTTATAAATGGTGATTTTCAATAGCATTCAATAGCTATGTTAAATCACCAGAGGGTAAACCAGTTGGAAATTTCGCTGCTCTCCTGCAGCCACTTGAGTTTGAAGCTCTGGTTGGACTGCCGTGGTTCGCGGAAGTTCCCCGGGATCCTGGCGCCGAACTTTCCGGCTGAAAACCATTGGGTAAACAGAATGAGAACCATGAAAACCCCATGAAATCATACTTGGATCATGGTTATATCCTCAGGGTCTTATTCTGGTATAACCATATATAACCCATGAATATCCATGAATTTTATAGGATATGATCATGGTTATATCCAAGCCATGATCATATCCTCAGGTCCTTTTTGGAATCATACGACTGGATCATAGCTCTCCAGTTTCTGGTGGATCATAGCTGACGAAAAATGTCCAGTTTCCAGGTGCCAAAAGAGGACAGATCCCCTGGTTCGCAAAAGGTGGCTGCTTTTGTTGCTAAGAGTTGTTCATTTTAAGTTTGTTTAATTAAATGCTAAACCTGGTTGGTGGTTTCAATCATCTTGAAAAATATGAAAGTCAGTTGGGATGATGAAATTCCCATATATGATGGAACAAAAAAAGGTTCCATACCACCAAACAGAAAGCCCATCTCATCCCCAAAAAGTTTCAGCATCCAAAATTCTATGCCTGCAATCCATCCAGTTTGCCAGCCTGAAGAAAGACCCCACCAGTCGATGAGTTTTTGAAAATGGGTTTTATACACCCCAGTTATGTCATGTTCAGAGGAAGATGATCAACCAGTGGATGGATCGAGGTCACCGATTTTGAAACAAACCAAGTTTTTCCTGGAACATGTGGACCAACTTCGGCCAGCAAGAAAACACATGAAATCTATCCACTTATAACTGGAAATGCATTTCGAGCCAAACGAACGTTCCAATTCTATCCCCCATAAACCACAGAGTTCACCAAGTTGCGTCAACGCGTCAACGCTCCGCTGCGCTCCTGATGACTTCCACACCTTCTGTGGCGGTGATGATGATGCGGAAAGCACCCAACTCCTGAGCTAAAGGAGTGTGGCTGTAAAATACACGAAGTTTAACAAGACAATATCTCCCGGTTAACTTCAAAAAAATGGGGAGATACTGTTTAAAATCCACCATTTATTCAACAAAGGTCTAGAACTCGGGTTCTTTACTGGGGAGATCACCAAGCATCACCTGGGACGCCATGGGACGCCATAAACCAAGGCCATGTGAGGCCCGGCCAGTGATGTGAATGTTTAGTGACTCACTCCATACTAAGTTGGGATGAATATTCCCATATATGATGGAACATAAAAAATGTTTGAAACCACAAACCAGCTATAGTATACTATAGTTATAAGTAGCAGATTAAGTAGCATAAACCATAGTGAAATTGGGTGTTCTTGAAGTTATGTTCACCAACTTAGCTACCGTTTCGGGGCCCACTTTGTATACGTCGGGCAAGTAGGGTGGATCCTGAACTGCGGTCATAGCACTTCTTGGCTCATTACAAAGCCAGTCTCTGACACCCAAAATTTTGTTTTAAGCTTGTCAAGCTCATTTTGACATATTCACCATGAATCACCAATAAACAGGAAAAAATCCATTCCATTTTCGCATGACATATCCCATGTTTACCGACATATCCCTTTTTTTTGACCGCAAAGTCCCTTATGTTTCCCAACTCGCGAGTCGGGTGATCCCTCAAGTACCATCACATTCAGTTCCTGAAGAATTGAGAATTGGGATTTATTATACCGTTTCTGTGGGAAAAAAACACATTTTAAGATGGTGATGTTTCACATATTTAACATATTTAACAGAGATATCTGAGATACCTACCATTTACAGAGTTCTTTCTTGATCAAATCAGCTTAAATCCCATTGAAAATTCGCTGCTGTTTCCCATCTTATCCAAAGGCGCCGAGGCACGCCCTTGGCTGCAGAGGGCACGATGAAGTACGGCTGGGAGCTGGGAGGTAAATCGAACTCGCAGTTGGGGATATCGTCATCCTCCTGCGATGCGATGTCTACGGAGGACCATTATATGTGTAAAAAAAAATGACCAAATCGATATAAGTCTAGATTCTAGATATCATCATATATCTACAGTATGACATGATATAACATGTATATATCTTTAGGTTCTGGATCAAATATTATGTCTATCTTTATGTTAGATACAAATCCAGAATTTTGGAGTTCATGTCCTCTTCAGGTATGTGGGTATGTGGCCATACTCATTGGAGTGATATCCCAACTACTGCGGTTTTTACTCACCTCGAATCCCAATTTTCAACCATTCCCAAACCACCTTAAATAGGAAGTGGGTAAACTTAAATGTGATATCATACTCCAGTTATATGCGGAATGTCCCCAGTCATATATAGGTCATAAACATTCATAAACCACTTAGGAACAGTGGTTTGCGCATCCGGTCGTATTTGTGACACCATCCCCCAACTAACTGTGAAAAACCCAGATAATCGCCCATCTTTGGCTGAGGCTATTGTTGTTGGACAATTGCATGTGTCAGATTGTGTCAATATATATATATATCAGTCATCATCTGCTAGACATGTTCATGGTTTAAGACTCAACAGCGTGTTATTCATCTGTCCCCATCTTCCATGGTTGTGTTTCGGTTTACCATTTCACAAGAGGCGACTCCTCCAAATGCCAGTCTAAAAATACAGCCGTGGAGAATCGCGCTGATGCTGGCAGAGAAGTTCAATGAAGCTTCCACCATACCAAGCATGGCATTGTCCCGTGCGAGGTCTTGATGCACAGCGCTCCCACCATGTGCGTTACTGGCTTCACACAATGCGACGATATGCACGTAAGAATCCATGATGGGAACTTCTCGTTTCCGCCAATCAACGGCTGTCTATTGATGGCTCCAAGGTTGAGTGTCAAAAGCGCCAAATGATAAAAGCCTTTTGACTTTTACAAGCATTGTCCATCGTTCGGATCTTGCTTGCCTTGATATCACCCATGCTCAAAAGAGAGACCTATAGATTTCAAGAAGGCCAACATATTATAAAATATTCATCGTCTGAAAAATGATCGTCCTGACAATCCAACAGAATCTGGTTGGTGGTTGACCTACCCCTCTGAAAAATATGACTTCGTCAATGGGGTTGGGATGACATCCCATATATTAATATATGTGAAATGGAAAATGATCCAGTCATGTTTGAAACCACCAATCAGTGATTATTAGCCATTAACCATGATTAACCATCATTAACCATCATTACCCCATACATTTCACCAATGTTCCAAATTGGTGGTCTCCAAATTGGAAGTGGCGATGAGCAACTTAAGGGACAGCAGGGACTTTTTCCGCTCCCAGAGTTGGACGAAGGATTTGGCAACCAGATGCAACTCCTGCATTTCATGATGACCACATGTTAAAAAACAACAACAAAAAAGCAACGTTTCCTCTGGAGTTTCCTGTAGATTTTGGCACAAATCAATCCATTCTGTTTGTATAATATCCATTAATATCCCACTTTTCATGTTTTTTTTACCCAAGGGTTCCTTATAAATTTGAATTATCCGACCTTTCGAAAAAAGAAAAAAACTGATCCCAGATTAGGATGATAGAACCATTTAAGCCAGAACCGCCAATCAAAAATGGGCTTAAGAACCAGGGTTCAACCGTAAATCTTCTCACAAACCAATCCATGAAATCTCATTAAACTCCCACTAAATTCCATTCCGTTCCAATTTTCCTAGCCTATATGTTTCAAACCCTGGTCCAAAAAAAAACAGAAATCCTGCGGAAAAACATGGGAAACACCATGGTTCTCTGCAGCTTTTCCCAGGACAACGAAGCGAACCACCCACCCCAAGCCGGTCATGCGAGGAGGCCACCACATCGAAGCCGGGCATGAGCATGTGCGCGGCCCCCGCTTCGTGCACGTCCTAGTGGCTTAAGCATCAAATATGGTGGTTATTCAGGGTTAAACCCCATGTGATTGGTCAAAAACATTATGTTAACGCTGGTTTAACCATGAAAAACCAGTGGTTTAACATGGTTTAACCATGACATGTTTGTAAATAATGGTGGTTTAACCATGAAACATTGGACCTTGACCAAGCAATTGGTATGAACCTACGGGGAAAAAACATAGTTTACCAGGAAAAGTGGCGGGGAATACCATCAAGAAGTTGGTAGAAAACAATTGTTCCACATTGCGAAATGGCACAAGAAATAGTACTTGGGAGAGAGATAATGGGGAGATAATGGGATTATAAACAACCTGACTGGGTTTAATGGGGCTTCAACAAACAAACCAAATTGGTACATTAGTATAAATGGACTAAACTTTAGTAGCCTTTGTGTATATCCTCATTTTGGTAGGGGGATATCCTGATAACGGTTTTTGGATATATCGACCAATCGGTCGATCAGTGGATAAGAGTGGTACAAAAACCAATCTACAAACCTATTGCATATAGAATCCCTATAGAATCCTTATAGAATCCCTGGGCAAACTATACAGATTTCCCTGAAAGGTGTGGGGATAGCTACCCCTTATTGTCCAGTAGAGTGAGGTCGTGAAACTGAATCAGCAGCGACTTTGTCACCACCATCTCCGTCACATGGCATAACACCCCGTTGAAAAAATCCTACCAGTGACTGACTTACTGGTGCTAAGTCCGTAGGGAATGGATGGGTTGCTGGGGGTTGCTGGGGGTTGCTGGGATTAAAAAAATGATAGCGATTTAGCGATTATGCATCATTCACGGGAAAAAAAACCCGGCGTTTAGCACCAGTGAGGTCTGTAGGTTACCCATTTCTCTTCATCAATAATTATCAATTTTATATAATTTTATAATCCTAGGATATCCTAGGTTAACATACCCCCACCCATCCATTCCCTTATCATAGCCCCATCAACCCCCATTGCCGTTGGGCCGTTGGTTGCGCGCCTTGTTGTTCTTCACCACGTGCAATGCCATGGAGGCCGGGAAGTCTCCGGCTTCCGCCAGGGCGATGGACCTAAAAAGGAAAACTCAGCGACTCAGCGAAATCGCAGAAAAGAGGGGGGTTCACCAAGAAAACTTACCCTCTGGTAAACATACAAAAAGCTATTGAAAATGGCCATCTATAGTGGATTTACCCATTGATAGCATGGTGATTTTCCATAGCTATGTTAACGTTTACCAGAAAAATTAGGCCATCAAAATGGCCCAAAATGGCCCAAATGTCATATTTGTGAAAAATACTTTTGGAAATCAGGGAGTGATTTTGAGGCAGCAAAAACGGTGTTTTTCCCCATCTAAATTCCAGGAGAAAACCGGTAGTAGGTTCCCCATGGCTATACCTTAAAAGTTGGATAAATCCAGTGGCAGGAGCTGTTCCAGTGACCCTTGTCATAGCTGTCTCAGATCTGCCATGGCTGCCATATAAAACATGAGATTAGAGTACTACCAACTCACTATATAGTTGTTGCGTAATGTGGTTAAAAACAATGCCATGTTTACGACCCATTTGGGAATGGTGTGTAGCACCTATAAAAACGGTGATTTGGAAGATTGTTTATGACATTGTTTTCACCACATTACTCATATTTTTTTATGGTTTACTCAGTTCACTCCCCATCTGTTCTTTGGTTAAGCCATGATTGGATGGTTTGCCCTGGCTGCCATTGTTCATACTGGAAAACATCTATGAAATCACCGTCAATCCAATAGAAAGGGTGCATGAAAACCCATCATATCCCCGTCATTTTATTGCTGTAAATTCATATCATCATAGTTCTCAAGTCATCATACATCCTCTGCTAAACCAGCATAATTGTGGAAAATCACCATTTTTAAAAAGTAAATCAACTGTAAATCGCCATTTTCAATAGCTATTTTGACATAACCAAAGGGTATCCCCATGGTTGCCGAGCGGCACTCGAACTCCAGTTGCACTACCTGAGCAATGGACAGTGGTGGAATCCCAACTTGACTTTAATGGTGATATCATAATTAAACATATAGTGAACCATATTTTCCATTATATCACCATGATATATATATATATATATATAATACATATATATATATATAATATATATATATTATATATATATGTATATAGTTTTCACCATATGGTGATTAAATACTTGATATAGTGGTATTCAATAACCAAGTAATATAGTTCACCAACTTGATATGATATTTGGGTCTCTCTATAAATGAGGAACACAAAACAAAGTGACCTTTTTTTTTTCGGGAAAATGATGCTGAAGAAGTTGGCCTTAAGGCTACCCATGGTAGCCTATTTTCAGAGAAACCTATATGATGATGATGTGCCCATATGGGAGTATAATAGAGTTAATATGATTTAACAATGTTTGCTATCATGTAACATTCAATGGACATATACAGTATATCTAAGAATTCTTAGATATCATCTTTATTAATCACTATAATTGTTACTCAATTATCCCATTAATCTCTGTTACCCTCCGGTTTTCTAAACCGTGGCTGGTTGGAAAAGAGATTCGTTCGATTCCGGAAATCCAGGGTAAATCGAATGGAGTGTCAAAATCCAAGCCATCGCTCAAAATTTCATGTTTAGATGTTAATTCCTAAAGTGGGATATGAATGATATGAATATGCGATTTTGATCAACAGACAAAGTGACTATGTCCAGGATTATCCTGTACATTACATTAAAATAGTTCATCACCCCATGAAGCTGGTGGTATTTACGTGATATGACTCCTTGCTTGAAAAAAATGAGCTTAATATATCACAGCGTTTGAACTATACACTCCCAAGAGATGTTCTTAGTAGCTGGGGTTGAACTCGGTACATACGAGTGATACGGGCTAATGATAACCTGGTATATTTCAGTATGATAACCTAAGCCACTTAGCAAAACCTCAACAAATCAACAAAGGTATTGTATTAGTGTGTATGTATACCATGAATAGTCATTACCCTCCAGTAAATTAACATAGACCCTGGCAGACAGGGGTTGAAAGACTAGTTTCCACTATTTTTTTTTTCAGGGTCTATGTTAATTTACCAGAGGGTAAATCTGTCAATATTTAAACACACCAACTAAACTATCAACCACTTTAACCTATTACCATCTCTCCAGCGTGGTAGATGAGTATTGGAAAATATTCTGTCCCATAAGTTAAGCCTAATAGCTAGTAACTATGATATATAGATCCAACTAATAATTCCCAATTAATTAGTCCATGTTAGTCCAATCAGATATCAAGTGGTAACTAGAAGATAAATCCCATGTATCCATGTTTTTCCCATGGTTTTCTTAAGTCATATATTTGATTCACATTGCATCAAGCCCAAAATCATAAAGATATGAACCATTAATCGAAATATCAATGGTTTGTACCTACTATAAATCCTATTGAAACCAACATTCCCATATTCTATTCCCATGAAATATCCATGGGATATGCCGGATATGCTCCCCATGAAATCCCGTTGCTTTCCCAGTTGCTCTTAGAGAAAGTCTTCCGCGTCTGCTTCGAATCCATGCGCGTCTTCTCCGGCGGCTTCTCCGGTGCCGTGCTGCCCGTGCTGCGCACCACGTAGCCTGGAGAGCGATGGCACTTTGGGGATGGGTCAAAAGCCTGGTACCCCTGGTGAACCCCAAGTCATAGCTGGGATTTATGGATGTGAATAACCCACTAAAAATGTATCTGGTATTGACCCATACCCATATATAGTCATGTTGGAGTAAATAGAATATTAGAATAAGTGTGGAAAAAAACCATATTTTATCTACTTGATTTGGGATGGTTTTTGGGGGTTCACATACCTTTTCAGATGTTTGTAGACGTATGCTCCATGGTGGAATATTTGCCAACATTTGGAGCCCAAAGGAAGATATGCGCAAAACCATGCATCGTAAGATTGCCAACAAACCATGAAAAATCAAGATTCGAACAATACTGGGGAGAAGACATTTAAAGACATCTACCCTCTGGTAAACTAACATAGCTATTGAAAATGAGCCATTTATAGGGAGTTTTCCCATTAATAGCATGGTGATTTTCCGTAGTTATGTAAACGTTTACCAGAGGGTATGCTAAAAGGATTGCATAAGGGCACTGTGACGCACAAACCTTTTTTGGGCTCCACAAATCCACGGAAGTTTCCTGCTGGAAACTTCTGCGAGTTTTCCACTGGATGGGGGGAGAGCACAACTTGAAGCAAAGGGAAGAAAGTAAGTTCATTCTTGTTGTTGTTGTTGCTATAGATCGGGGTGTCCAATATGTTTTTTTATTATATATATACATAATATACCTGTTGGACTTATAGTTGATACATTCCATTTCACCCAAAGTAGTTCGATATTATATTCACATTATAGTTGCTTATAACTCCACAAAAATTGATTCCAAATAGAGTTGGTTATAAATCCGATACATAGGATCCTATAGTTGTTTATAAAAGATCCTATAATACTATATATATATATATATATGTTTATACGTACTATAAACTACTATAGGATCCTATAGTTGGTTAACCTACTATAAGTTCCTTTATACTATATATAGTTGCTTGAAGATCCAATCGTCGTCCAAGGAATCTTGGCGCAACAGGCGCCACACAGCAGCAGGACTTTTGAATAGCCGGGTGCATTATGCAACTGATCTTTGATAGAGTCGTCATGTGCGTCCCGCATCTTTAGGGTGAAGCATGCTCCCAACCCCCGTTTCAGGGACGTGACGCTGGTGTTTGACCCAGAGGCCGAGTAGAGAGTTGTGTCACAAGGAAACGGACGAGGAGATAAGTGAACCAGACGAGATCCACTAAATATATGTATGATGTCATTTGAATTTACTTTTTCTAATTGAAATATTTTTTGTGACTCAATAATATGCGAGAGATTCTTTGGTATTCATTAATCCTTGAATTTTACACTCTAAGATTTATTGAATATATTTTGGTTCATATCTTTATTATTTTCTTAGTTGGTTTCCCTGCCATCGCCATCTGGGTGCTCCGTGCAGGGATTCTTCCGCCAGGTACTGGTCCCAAAGGCGCCGCCACTGGTTTCGATCAAGAACCTCAGCACCCAACGGCCAAAACGTAGGGCTTGAACGTGGAAGCTGCAGAATTTCTGGTGGTTTCATATATGGCTTATTTTTTTGGGAGTGAATCATCCTGAGTTCATGAAGATTATGGGAAAATGGTGAGCTATATTGGGGTTTAACTTCTGGATACGTGATAGGGTATCCTACTAGACTGGGACATCGCCAACAAATGATGGGTAAAGCAACTGTTTTGTGTATGCATCCATGAATTACACACCCGAATCTTTACATGGAACCGGGTACATGTCAGCCTAGTATCCAAGGTCGGCAATCCTTCCGTGGTGGATCCTGGTTTGAGAGAATGTGGGCCATGTTGAAAATTCATGAGATACGAAAATTGAAGAAATTCAAAAGAATCAAAACATGAATATACTTTCGAAAAACATGGTGCTCTTGCCTGTATCAAGACTACTTCCAACACTCCAACATTCCAAAAAAAAAGGGGATTGATTAATTATTGATTCATGGTAAATAAAGAATCAAAACAGCTGATTTCCCAACCTTTGTGGTTGTACCATGTTATACCTATAAACCTAAAATAGCTTGAAGCAATCAACACTGGGTATTGATTCGAGAATGGTACCATCATTACCATCATTGGTTCTTCGATGATATTCATATTTATGATGGTTTATATAGGAGATTAACACCATCATAAACTAAAGAATGATATAAAAAAACATTGGATCACTATATGGCCACTATATATCACTATCTGGTGTTTATAATCTATATTGGAGAATATTCCATACCTTGCCAAACCTTGCCATTATTTTTTGGGCATCGTTCCTCCTATGCAGTTGTTGATCATTTTGATTAAGCATGAGCCACTAACTCCGAAAGAAAGTCCCTTGAACCGCCATGAATTTCCATGCCGAAGCATTGGAAGGGCGCGGCGTTCTGCCAATAAAAAAAGGGAAACCAAGCGCTTTTTCGATGTGCCAGGGATGATTGTTGCAGCTGTTGGCTGCTTTGTCGGCATCCATAAAAATCATTTAAAAAAAACATAAAAAAACAGGTAAATCCCATAGAAATCCACCCCAGGCCACCGTTCATCGAGCAGCTCGCCCTTCACAATGGACACATCGGTGCGCAGTCGGTTGATCTCTCCCTGCGGCTGGGTTCAGCCTGGGTCCCAACCCAATTGATATTACCACCATGGGGAAGATGGGATATAATAGGATTATTTATAGTAATAATAGTAATAATAGTAATAATGATATATGATATACATATATATATATGGTCACCCCCCCTCCAAGACCTACATTTTCAATTTTCTACTGGTTTTTGCAGTATAAAATGTTTTTTTTGCGTCCAATATGTTCATTAAATTTAAGGTCCTGGATCAAAGGGGATGGCCATGCACATTTTTATTGTTAATCTTTAATATCATATGCTTAGCACTAAAGGATACACAGTATATTATAAAAAATATATGAAACTTGTGTTTATGATATTTGTGAAGATGAAGCACGGAATGAACATTACATTGTTCTTCATTTCTTGTAGTTGAATGATGAAGCAAAAAGCATTGGATGTGTTGTGTCTGTTTTGGCGCAAGCAAACCTAGGCAAACACATTTTTTTCTCAGATAACAATGCAAGCAACTTGCTATCTTCTATTATATTACCTGTACATGCAACAGTTTTACAATCTATGTTGTCAAATTCATTACTTAAAGCACTAAAAGACGTAATTTTGTAATTAGTTTGGATGCAGTTTTGTAAATCAAAACTTTGCACATAATATTCCTGAGCATAAGCTTTTAAAATAACATATAGATTTTGTATGTTAGAGCCTATTTGTTTTTTAGCTCTACTGCAGTAGATGTCAAAAGTAGTAAAAACTATGGGCTTTTTGCGCTAGTTGTAAAACACATAGCTTGCGCGCAAGCTATTGCAACCATAATTCCAGTAAAACTACCAGAGCCTTTTGTGACTGCAACATAATTAATATCTGTATATTATATCTTATTGTTTTTCCATATGTATCCCAATTGTCATACTCCTGTAGTTGGCCCACCGCCCAACTACAGCCCGAGCAGCGTCACAGCGCAGAAAATTCAAGAACACAAACAATTACTATGGTCCAAACAACAAGAGTTCACAATTACGTGTTCCAATCATAAAGTTATTTTTTTAAAAATAGTTCGCCGCGATGGGCATGGCATTGCAGTTTTGAATGCAAATTAGAGTGGGGAGTATATACACATCACAAATTTCAACCCCTGTAATTACGCATTTTAAGCTTTGCTAAAGTTGCAAGATTCTTGAACAACGGAATTGAGAACATTCTATGTGCTTGGGATGTTGGAAATGTCATCTCGTGCCACGGTCCGCTGTGACCGGTGGACTTAGTTAGTCATGACATACAAACATGCATATACATATCTCTATATATATATACATTGTTACATATGATCATATTATGCATTATATGTCATATCATATCGTATCATATCATATCATGCATTATATATTATATATATCATATCATATATAATTACTCATATATACTCATACATATTCAATGTTATTCAGAGTTAATGTATCACAATCCATAAATCCTCTCGCCTGAATGGCTCCACTGCGCCATTCGCCGCCGTTGCGCTCCTCGCCGGCCTTGAGCGCCAAACCTGGATCCCCGGATCCCAAAGCGTCCATGCCATGGTGGTGGGAAAACCATGGAAAAACATAGGGATTTCCATGACACTTCACCCAGTTTCATCGAGATTTCACTAGGATTTTTTTGAATCAAAACTGAATTATGATAAAATGGAAGGATCAAGGGGACATGTGGTGGTTTAACCATGAACAATGGAGGTTTTAGTGGGAAAAAATGCGCAATTTTAATTGTCAAAACTTGGGATTTAACTGGGAAAAATGCAGTATGAGGGGATTGAATTTGGGATTCACCTGAAAAATGAAATGACATGCTCAAAATGGTGGACATGAGATCCACACTGTCAAAAATGGCGAAAAAAGCATCCATTCTGAGGTAGTGATGATATAATTTGGATATGGATATCAAAGGCCAACAAAATGCGGATATAATGGGAAATGATGGGATGTAATCCAAGAATATTGAAGATAACTTTAACATACTTTAACATACTTTAACGATAAATAATCGGTGTTATGATATGAGATAGAAATTCAAAATCGGGATGGGATAAATTCAAGTGAAGGCAAAACATGTGGAACATTCAGCCTGGTAGAATGAAATGAAATCGACCTAAAAAAAGGAATATTCGAGACTACCAACAACACATGGAATACAAAACAGCAACCATGGAGCTTTGCTGATCTAACAAAACATGATGGATATCATGAAAAAGTAGATCACATTAGGGGTATTGAAAAAACATGATCTGGTTGGTGGTGTCAACCCCTCTGAAAAATATTAGTCAGTTGGGATTACTATTCCCAATATATGGAAAAAAACATGTTCCAAACCACCAATCAGAGATGGATTTAGTCAACTGTATCTCGACCACAGAATCATGTTATATCATGTTTATCACCAATTTTTCTTACAAACCCGGTGAAGATTGACCTGGTTTTGCCAGCGCCAGGGATGCCAGGGGTCATTCTTCACTAAAAACTTCTGGGATTTCCGGCAGGTGATAAATGCCAGTTTTATCGCTGGAGATGTGCCATTTACGAGTAGCAACGGCTCGTTGGTTTAAAACGCTTTCCGAAATAGGGTACCGGGGACCAAATCCCATGGGTTTACAATGGTTTTCCTGATTAAAAGACCATAAATTCCCATAGGATCCATGGTGCTGGTATATATATGCTAACATTGGGGATATATTGATGGTAAATGTTACCATATATAGCATACATGGATCCTATGGGATTGGGTAGCTCCTGATTTTCAGACAATGATATCCATTATCCATCGCTCTTGAAAAAAACCGTCCTTGATTCGGGAGATATTGGCAGAATGGAGTGAAAGTCAGATGTACACGAGACAGAAAAACTTTGGGGTGATGTTTCCCCATTGTTTCCCCATTGTTTCCCCATTTCCCAAGAATCAATCCATTCTGATAGGGATGCTCCAGCATTGGATGATCTCTGGAGGATATCATCATCCCATTTTTATGGAACATGAAAAATCTTACCACCAAGCAGGTTGTTTTAATCCCAAAATAACATTCTAAATACCAAACATTATCATCCCAAAATACAGTGATACACCAAATCAACACCACAACTCCACAACTCGGCATAGGCATGGCTGTAAAAACCACCTATTTCTGGTCAATTGTCTGAAGCGCAAAACCACCAGAAATTTACCAGCAAAAACCCACCTCGATGGTAGAGCGCGTAGGCCAAGGCGTACTTCCCGTTACTGCATGCATTCCTGGCTGTGGGGGACACACTTTTTCAGGATGGGTACCAGGCTCAGGTGAGACCCCTTAGTGATGTTTGTTTTGTTTGTTGGTTGAGTTTCAGCCCATTAACTGTAGATACCCGCAACGGTGTCCTCAAAAGTAACTGGCTGGGAAATCTCTTATAAATAGAGGTTTTCATGAGAACATCATCTAGAAATAGTGGCTGTCCCATTGCTACGTGTGACTATCGGAGGGTATATCTCCCATACATCGCAAACTCAACTCAGGAACAACACAAACCCGTACAAGCCAAAACCCAATAAGTGAATCCGTATGGAAAAATCTAAATTTGGCTAATCCGTCTTTGGACATTTTGAATTTCTTTTCCTCTTCCCAATTGCTTTCCCAAACATCCCAAACATGGATCAAGGTAAACCAAACATGGTGGCCATTGATTTTCTGGTTGGTGGTATACCTACCCCTCTGAAAAATATGAGTTCGTCAGTTGGGATGATTATTCCCAATACATGGAGAAATAAAAGTCATGTTCCAAACCACCAACCAGTTTTGGGTTTCTTTAGATTTAATCAGCCAATATGGGACCCTGGAAGCCTAAGATATTCCTACGATTCCACCAATTGATCCTGACAGGAAGCCTCCGCTTTTTCTAAAATTTAAAGCCAGCCTTGCCTACAAAAAGGTAGAAGCAACCCCAACAAATATGCTGAGAAATCCCATTAAATAACTCATCAACCCACTATTTCATAGCACAATGACCATTTTTTCACTGAGAAAACCACTTGTTTAAACAGTGCAAATCCCCGTTGAATGAACATTCCCTGTGTATAAATTGTTCTACCATCAACAAAAACAGCATTTAGTTTGGGGATTTCCCACGAAAACCATGTCATCATAGCCTCCCACAACCAATCCTCGTATCGTGGTTAGTTACATCCAATGACATATCATAATTTTGTTGTTGTGTTTCCCATTAGTTCTTATACTTGTAAAAATATTGTGCTTGATATATATATTTATCTTTTTAGTTCTTACACACATTTAAATATTATATATATAGATCCTAAAAATACTTGGTTGGTCTAGATGCCCTCAAAAACATTCATTGATGGCATCCGTCTTTTGAATGATTAAAGTACGTTCAATCCCCTCATTTTGGCTGGATAAATATCTATTCTTACTGTAATGGTTAAGGCGCATCAATAGTATACCCTCTGGTAATTTAATATGGCTATTGAACATGGCCATAGCATAGTTGATTTACCAATGAAAAATGGTGATTTTCCATAGTTATGTTAGTTTACCAGAGGGTATCCCATTCATAATCATTTATCTGGGTAAATTATGATAATTCACTATAACCTGAAATAAGATAAATAAGGCTATCTTGGGCTTGGGGATGTTTCCCCGCAATCTAAACATGATTATGGTGAAGTCGTTATAGCAAACTCTTAGCTTACCAGAGGGTACATCCCACTATATCCCACGAAAACCACCACGTTTCTCGCACCTCAATGCTGAGGTCACAAAGTCCAGTTTCTTCTTGCGCAGCCGGGCGTAGGGCTCCTCCACAAGGCTGTGACGAGTCTCAAAAAAAACAACGAAACGAGGGAACGCATATGATTTATAGGGATTTAACATGATTTAACCTACCATTTATTTTGAGATAATACAATATATAATATGATATAATAGGATTTCATGGTGACATGTCAATGGGGAATCCCATATACATGGAGGCTTTAATTGGAAAATCATCGAGCAAAAAAAACGGGCATTTTCCGTAGCCTTTTTTGATTGCCAGAGGGTAGCCCGAAAGGCAACGATTAATGGGGAAAATGATGAACCAAATAGATTTTAAGGGTGCCTCCGAGACAAACCCAGATTGGCGAAAAACACACATCAACAAAACAGGTTGTTTTTACCTTGATGGGTCGCAGTTTCAAGGGGAAATCTTGTCACTTTGGAAAAATCACTATTCAAGTCCTACAATAGCTGGTAAACGTTTACATAACTATGGAAAATCACAATGCTATCAATGGGTAAATCCGCTATTTCGACTGGGTCATTTTCAATAGCAAACTGTTAATCTACCAGAGGGTACAATAGCTGAATCATGGTGAATAGTGGCGTTTCAGCCATCTTCGGCCGTACTGTGATCCAGCTCCAGCGAATCCTGTCGTAGCCATTGCTAGCTTTGAAGGGACCTTAAGATACATGGTTTCACATGGGAATTTCAGAATCATAAGAATCATATGGTTTCATACATGGTTTCAGTTTCAGCCATCGAATCATCTGAGATTTGAAGAACCACATGGTCGAACGACAGAAGTCGCTTCTGGTGACAGTTTCAGTGATGTTTTTTTTCTTTAACATGATGGGAAAACTCCTGCAATGCACTGTGTCATCATCATGTTGGTTGTGGCAATTTTCATGGTTAGATTCACCATTGTGAGGCCCACAGCCGCCACAGCCTAATGGCTAACGTAACTGACCATGACTTTAAAGCAACAAATAGGAAAAAACAAAGATGAAACAAAAGATGAGAAAAGATGAGAAAAGATGAGAAATATGAAGAAAACACAGGAAAGGAAAACACGTTGGGGCCGTGACCGACGGCGCTCCCGGCAAACAATTTGGTATTGGAGCCCCGACGGCTGAGCCGTGAGCCATCCCCATTAGACCAGTCATGCGGATAGGTAACTAGTACAACCCAATCACCAGACCACAAACGAATCACCAGGTAGGAAAAACAGTTTTTGTATCGTAAGCCTCACTGCATTGGTGATGTTTAATGAATCTTTGGATCTATCCCAATTGTAGTTGGCCCAATATCGGTCAGTAAAGAACCACTGAAACTAATCATCTGCAAATGTTCAACTTCACCACAACAAGCAACGGGCCCATTTTCATTATTGTAGACATGGTAACAAAGGGCACCCCAACACTCCCCTACACCCACCGATACCCACCGTCAGCCCCCACCTGCAGCAGATCTGGCGTGACACTCGCCTCATCACGATTGGGGGATCTTCATATCCAGAAATCAGAGTTCGTTGGGGATACACAATGCATATGCTGCATATCAGATAAATGAATATATATATATATATTATGATATTTAATGTTAGTTAGCAGTTAATCATACAAATAACATGTTTCATAAACTTAATTTATACATATAAAAAAATAATATAAATATATAATATGCATATCAGTAATACGTTCATGAACATTGTGGGATATTAAAATTTTTTAGGCTGTTCTCCACAAGATGCCGGGCATCCCACGGCATTCCCATGGTAAATCCCCAGGTGGCAACCTATAGTGAAATTGGGCTGTGTTATCTGTGTTTAGTATTAGAGGGAACGGATTATCATGCTAAGAAAACAACAAACAATTTATCAATCAATTATAATTAATTCATGTTGATCTTGTTGCTTGTGTGCTGGTCCCATGTTGTATCATCCCATTACATCAACAGTAATTCGCATGGATATCCCTCTGTCGTTGGGCGATATTGGCGTAGCTCTATGACTCTATGAACCCTTGGTACCTTGAACCAAACCCAAGAAAACTAGTAAACGTATCCCATTGTATCAAAAGTATGTCCACAACTTCTCTGATATTCTCTGTAGATTCCATTCTCTGATCTTCTTATCGCGTGATGTTTCCTTGCATGATTAGTATATCCCATTCTTTTATCCCATCTCTATGGGCTTCAATCGGAAACTCTTCTCTTCATAAAAAAATGGCAAACCAACATTTTCATTATTTTGCCATGTGATTTTCCTGGCGAACTTAGCATTAAACATGACGATATGATATACCTTGTAAAAATCATCCATGACATAGAGGATATCTATGATCTTCCCGCGCAATATACCTGGTTTTGGGAGTTACTTGGTCCATCTTTGGGAGCATCGACTATCATACACCTGGTTCGCTAAGTAGAATGAGTAGGATAATTTTTAGACATGTTATGACTCACATGGTGGTTTCCTGAAATAGGCCTATCCCCAGTCATCATCCATGTTTGGAATTTTCCATGAAATTAACCAGCCATTTTTCTGGTACCACCACTTATCATCATTAATCATCATTAATCGCCATTATTGGTTTTATTATTGATCATTGTGCGTCATGGTGAAAAAACGTTTATTGACCATTCATCATAAAAAAAATCTGGAAACCTCCCATGGTTATGGACCCCATGTTTCACCCACGGCCGGCCGTTGATTCACCGCGCCTGGCGCGCGGCCGTGATGGAAATCAGCAGATCCTTCAGCGGCGTCCCGCGCTCCGCGGCCAGCGCCAACGCTTCGTCCAGGACCTTCTGACGCCTACGGAAGGCGACGGACGCGGCCCTGAAAAACGCCGTAAAAACGTTGGGAAAGCACGCTTGAAATGGATGGTTTAACAGTGATCAACAAATTTGAAGAAGATTCAAAATAGCATTGAACAATTGAAAATTGAGATTTACCAAGTGACCTAAGAGAAAACAGTAGAGCGTAGGCACGGAATGGCTGTACAAAACAGGCAGAAATTTGAGGTTTGATCATAAAAACAGCTTCATTGGAGTTTCATGGTATTGCTGCTTTGTATGCGTTGATCAATAGTTGATGCCTAGTCTATCAAAATTAGAGGTTTGGATGTGCAGGACCCAGAAATGGCAAGTGGTGAACAAGAAATGCATATAAGTGGAGATATCCCAGAGATTGGGTGAACTAGCCGTGGAAGGAGGAGACTGATGGCGGTGACTATCTAGTACAATGTACAACATATTTTTGTGCACAGGATACAATAGTGCGCATACCATCCGGTAATCAAACACGGCATTGGAAAATCCATCATTTTGCTCGATGATTTTCCCAGAAAAAACCCTCCATATTTCTGGGACTTCCCAGCCACGTTTTATTCCAGGAGGGCAACCATAGGAAGATGCACGGTGCCCGTCACTTTCCCCAGTTCCATAAGGGTTCCATCTATCATAATTTGTCACTATCTATACGCCCAATATCGGGCTTTCTAGAACGCCATGATGTTCCCATCAAAACGCCCCGCTTTTTATTGTCCCATCGGCCCATCAAATGGCGACATGAATTTACCCATGAATTTTCCATAAGGATTCCATGAAAACATCGCGGCATCAATTCCATAAACCACCCATCATAAAATCCAGACAGTACTGTTATTCCCATGTCGACAAAACCCAAACAAAAATCCCAAAGATTTGGGTATGGGTCAAAATTCTAAACAAGAAAATTGAAAGCACCACATGGCTTACTAACTATAGATAGACTATATACAATATATACATAATTATTCAAGTTGGTATCTATAGTTAACTCATATTAGATGGTTTCCCTATGGTTTTCCTATGGTTAAATCACGATTTCCCTATGGTTTTCACTTCGCTCCTTCTCCGGGATTCCGGCAAGCCTTTCGGCTTCCTCTTCCAGGAGCCCTTGGAGCTCCATGGCTTCCGGCAAGCCTTTCCTGGGCGGCTCAACAGCAGTCATTTTTTCATAGGCAAACTAAGGAAAACTATGGAACTAATGGTTGTTTTCCTTAGTTTTGGCATTTTGAAACTATGGAACTAGGTATTTCTTCCATGCTAATTGAAGAACTATGGAACTCACCAAATTAACACCAATGACCAATGGTTGTGGAAAACATCACATTGGAAAACTGCGAACAAATCTTCTAAATAACAATGGAAAACAACGTAGCACCATGTTTGATAGGTAAATCAACTATCAATAGCATTCAATGGCCATGTTTAGTAGCTATGTAACAAACTCCCAGAGACTACAACAAAGAATGGCGGTTCTAACTACAATGCTTTGAAGATGATGACCTATTGCCAGATTCTTTGCCACTTGTGATCCTCTGGTTTTCCTAATGATTCTACCATCGCCATGGCGATTTCAACTCTGGTGCCCAAAAAAAACCGATCCTTACCGTATTACTTCGTGGTTGATACACCGTTGCTTACCATTTGGTTATGACTAACATAGCCATGGAAAATCACCATAGAAATAGATGGTTTACCTATAAAAAAACATGGTGATGGCTTCCATGGCTATGTTAGTCATAACCAGAGGGTTTTTATCCAGTGCTACCCTTTGGGGGTTGGAAAAATCTGGGAAAATGGCTGGAATCCCGAGGCTCTTCGCTTCTTCTTGCGCGGACATCTGACATGCCTTGCGGTGAAGAAACGTGCGATTCGTCTGGGAAGGGGAAAACCAACAAACATCAGGATATCACCCATAGAAATCATACATCAACATGATGTGACCATGAAAAAAACACATTTGCTAACAAATGAAACACATCAACAACTGGACCGCAAACATCAGTCATGTTTTTGTGGGTAACCAATCCCATGTTGACACCAACATTTACCCTTCACCAATATCAATCCCATTAATCCCCCTACATTTTTGACATGGAAACATATGGGAAATCGGCCATATCCAGCAAAATCATCTTCAGGATTCCAGATAAATTTCGGTAGATTTCAGATATCTACCCTCTGGTAAATTGAAAAATGGCTATGTGAAACTAGTCAGTCTATACAATCTATTAAACATAGCCATGGAAAATCACATGTTCATAGGTAAACCATCTATAAATGGGCCATTTTCCATGGCTATGTTAAATAACCAGAGGGTATATACTTGGTTCAATTCTAACGGGGGTACCGCCACGAAGTCATAACAATCCCCAGAGGGGCCATTGAAAAAACGTTCACACTAAAAGTGGCTCGGAAACTGAGTCATTTGGTCAATGAGAAAATCAATATTCATCAACGAGAAAATCAATAACTATCCAAAATGAGAAAATAAACATCGCAGCTCATTTTGGATAAGGGGCGACCAGTTTGCCATCAAGATATATGGTTCTTTCCCACAAGATCTTGCTGGAACGCACCTCTAAGCCACAAAATGGCTCAAAACTAGCCCTTTCACCATTCACCAGTCGCTTCATGATCTTGCCTTCCAAAGTTCTGTTTCTATCACCATTTTATCCATTCAGAAATGGGCACATTTTCAGAAACCAGTGGTTCACTGGCCATCCATGTTCACCATTTTCCACAGCTGGGCTTGGAGTTGCTGAACTTACCCGGCCTGGTAAACGTTTACAGTTTGCGAACTTGAACATGGCCCAGTCGAATAGTTGATTTACCCATGAACAATTGTGATTTTCCAGTTCGCTATGTAAACGTTTACCAGAGGGTAATGAACCGCTCCAAAAATAAAAACATCTTCCTTCCGGGAAAGTCTCAGTGCTTCAGGCCAGCTCCTGAAAAAAGTGCTCCAAAATGACCACGTCTTGATATTCTTGACTGGTTGGTGGTTAAAAAACAATCTTGAAAAATATAAGTTCGTCAATGGGGTTGGGATTATCCCATATATTATGGAAAATAAAATTCTATAGTTCCAAACCACCAACCAGTTGATTATTAACCATTATTAACCATGATTAACCATCATTCACCATCATTACCCCATTCTAAACCAATGTTTGAAACCACCAACCAGTTGATGTGTTTTCCACTAGTGGATCCCACTTTCTTCAGCCCGGTTCCGCCGGAGATCCACCCAAAAAAAGGAACCCCGCCTGGATCGCGTGGCCTAAACGAATCACGCGGATGTGCACGTCTTCGGGAGACATCGGCAATCCTCCGCGGCGTCTCAGCGTCTCCAACCCCCAGCCCCCATCTTTGAACATAGCAGGGATGGTCACCCACCCATTTTCATGGGGTTGTAGCTATGAATCATACTATAACTAATAATATCTAATAATGAATCCCATGGATTTTTGGAATCCCATTGATGGTGTCCAGATTTGCTGAACATTTGCAACGACATCTTTTCAGACCCAGGGGTAAAAGCCATGGCTTCATGTAGACTTTCCCTCACGCCAATCCATTTTGACTGGTTCGAACCATGGACAATAGGACTAAACAGGTCTCAAGAGTGGGATCGATGAAGAATCAAGGAAATGGTAAGGAGAGAAAAATGAAATCCTTACTCCTCACCAACAATCTCTAGAAGATCTGATGAATTTCAATCATGAACCAGCAAGCTGATGGTATACCCAAGAACAACGGAGATATCAAATTTTCAGTCATAGTAAGAATCTGATTTTCCAGAAATGTGATACCAACAACATTGTCCCAAACATGTAGGGGACTCTTGTTCTCCTCGAGATGTAGTTTGGTCAAGGATATGCTAACTAGTCCTAGAAATCTCGTTGGATGTTGTCAGCAGACCCTCCAATTTCCTTGAAACATGGGACAGTGTTTTTCTCTTGGGACTACCACAACATTGTCCCATGGTTTCCAGAAAGAAAATCGTCCCGTCAGTGCTGGTCAAGGGTCGAATTGTTTCAGGCAATGAGCACATGAACACGTGCATCCCCGGCGATAATTATTGATACTTGGCTTACAACTCATATATGTATAATATATATTAATATATGATATATATATATATATATATTAATATATGATATATATATATTAATATATGATATATATATATATATATATGATATATATATATATATATGATATATATAATATATAATATATAATATAATATATATATATATATATATATATTATATATATATACATGTATATATATATATACCACTACTACTGGGGGTCCCCGGTGATACTTGGTTTATAACTCACATCTAAAACATTTTGAAACCACTGGGATGGCACAACTGGTCTACAGGACATGGCAGGTCGTCGGAGGCGGATCCCCGAAAACCGTTTCGGATCCCCAAAAAACCAGCAGTCTTTGTCAGTTCAGTTCCTTTTCATGCGAATCAAACCCCAAATTTTACCCTCCAGTAAATTAACATAGACCCTGCCAGTTGTGTTGAAAGACTAGTTTCCACTATAAATTGGTCAGTTTCAGGGTCCAACTGTTAATAGCCATGGAAAATCACCATGTTTAATAGGTAAACCATCTATTTCGATTAGGGCCATCTATTTTCCATGGCTATGTTAGTCATAACCAGATGGTATCTAATTATATGGGTCATCGTTCAATCCACGGATTTTGTCGGTGAAACCACGGATTTTTCGTTGTGACTCCCCTGATTTTTGACCCGTTTCGAAGACCCGTCCTGCGATGATATCCTTGGCCTCCTTCACGGCCATGACGAAGGAACGCTCCGCGGCCAGCGCCATGCTGATGTCCTTCAAAAACCCTGCTGGGTTTTTATCAGAACCAGAGATGAGATAGATGGATTATGGATTGAATGGGACATTTCAATGGTGATGTTCATGAATTATCATGAATTATCCATATTCATCACCATCGATCCGTAGTTGCAGAGATGGATAGATGGATTGAATGGAAAATTTATGGTGATTCATGGGTTTATGATGATGGATATGATGGAGAATTAACAATCATCATTATCAGAGATGGATTCTGATGGATTATGATAGATTGAAGGGATCGTGTTTATGGTGATTAGTGATTAAATCTGATTTTCATGGAATTATCCATACTCATCACCATCGATACAGAATATGTTCTAAACAAGCATCATGGATTGAATGGAGGTATCAATGGTGAACCAATGATGATGTTTCATGGGATGTAATTGGTGAATATGGTGAATGGAAGAACCCAAAGATGGATACAGTTGCTGGTCTTAGTGGGTTATAACTCCAAATATAACTAGACATACCCTACTTATCCCTCTTACACCTGGGGTTTTAATCCACGTACTGGAATGAACCGCCAAGTAGATTGTGGGATTGACCGTTTTTGGGGATTTCATAGATTGTTTTTTGGGATAAATCCGCAGGAAACCATGGTGAAAACACCAGTCATAAAATGGACATTTTCCTGTATTTATTTTCATCATCCAATAACAAGATTATGAGATAGTTCCACTTAATGATGGTTAGATAGAAATTATGGGATTAATATGGATTAATGATGTACGGTTCTACACTAGATAAACGAGCCTTCCTTAATGATAGGAAATTTATGGACATTTATACATCACCAATCATGGGATATGTATAATAGCTGGGTAAATTATAATATTTCACTAACCTGAATTAAGGCCATTTGGGGATGATTTCCCGCAATCTAACCATGATTCCAGTGAGGTCGTTATAATTTACCCAGATAATATGTATAATATGTATATGTTTTTGTCAGTGGAACTTCCACCCAGTTCTCTGTGGTCCTCTACAGGCACCAAAGGCTGTGTTTCAAGGATTTTTTCACTTACTGCTGCGTAGCAGGGAATGGGGGACCGGGATGATGGTTCACAACTATTACGGATCATTCCCACATTCCCTACTAAGCAGCAGTAAATTCATGTGTTTGGAAACTTGTTTCTGTGCTTGGAGGTGGCTGATGTTTCGGATGCAACTCCGATATCCAAAATTATCCAAATTGAACTGTTGGCCCAGACCTGCACAGGTCGGGACATGACGCTGTGAAGACTGACCATAACCATTCCTCTGAAACTCATTAGTTTGCTGACCAAACTTCCACATGACGAAAAATTGTCAGTCTGTGGTACTCCATTCCAAACGAGCTGTGCCATGTCCATATCAAAATCAACACTGTACCCCAACCATCGACCGCCACTGCTCATATAAAATCCCCCCTATCCCATCTCATCAAACAAAACTATAGTTGTTTTTTCAATCACGTTCCCAATCCATCTTAGTTATCAGAATTTCCTCAGCTTAATGTAGCTAAATATAGCTAGTAAAAGTCCCTATACTTTGTTCCTATGGGTCATAATCAACAGCTTAGTTTTTTTTTTCAGTCCCAGTTTCCCCATCATTTTGGCCAAATTGGCCGGAAAATGGCATTGCCCATCATCCCATCATCCCATGATCCGTGCGTCCTCGACCTCTTCCAGGATGCTCTTCTCCAATCTGGGCACCAGCAACTTCGCCGCGTCCGCCGCGTCCTGGCGACTTGAAGGTGACTTGGCCGTGACTTGGAGGGGATGATGAGCTGGAAAAAAACGATTTTTCAGTGGGTTTATACATGGTTCGTATATGGTTAATGTATGGTTAATGTATGCTTCATGTTTATGATATTCTTATATGGTTATCAATAGTAGTTGTAAATGCTATGGGATAGAAGGGGAGATAGGAAACATATAGTTCGAACCAAATATCCAAATATCCAATAATATGGTGTTTGATATTGTTTGATATTGTTTGATAGCGTTTCGTAATGGTTTTTCACAGCGTTCAATAGAATGTCTAATCGGGACATAATGGTGCTCCTAGCCCACACGTGCCATGGTTTCTGGTCATCCATCCGATGCTGAAAATCCGAAAAAACATCAAACCCATTGAATCCTTATCCTGGTTGGTGGTATACCTACCCCTCTGAAAAATGATGGAATGTAAAGAGGATAAAACTAACCAACTATTCTACTTTGGGATTTATACACAATGAATAGGGATATAATTAGATATAATGGGTTCGATTTAGAGAACAATAATGCAGGGTTGGTAAATGTCCTAATTGAACATCACCCAAATATTGGGGATATAATCTCCAACAGATACTTGAAAGTGATGTGAACCACATCCCCAAAATGGAACATTTACCAAACCCCTGTAATTTTTGAGCAAGTTCCATGGTGTGACAATAACATCCAGTGGGATTTGGTGCCATGAGACATTCACCTGTGGCCCATCGATATAACCAACCCAACAACGGAGGCCCAACATCTAATGATTGATTCGCCAGTAAAATTGCAAATTACTTTACTTCGTGTGATCCCCACCATGACATTTATACATTTTGTTACTAGCAAATCTTCTGGCATTCTATCTGCCATATTTTCTGGCATTCGATCTGGCATACCTTCTTTCTACCTGGCATATCTTCTGGCAGATGTTCTGGCATATCTTCTGGCATTCCATCTGGCATTCTATCTGGCATATCTTCTGGCATTCTACCTGGCATTCTATCTGGCATATCTTCTGGCATTCTACCTGGCATATCTTCTGGCATATCTTCTGGCATTCCATCTGGCATTCTATCTGGCATATCTTCTGGCAT
>Ga0126342_10000553_pt1 | contig 42223 bp, 31 predicted proteins | sample Cyp1metagenome_FD_92528 | JGI IMG/M metagenome (GOLD analysis project Ga0126342, IMG submission 92528) | Coral microbial communities from Lord Howe Island, Old Settlement Bay, Australia - Cyphastrea 1 metagenome | ecosystem: Host-associated > Invertebrates > Cnidaria > Coral ...
TCATCATCGTCATCGTCATCGTCATCGTCATCGTCATCATCATCATCATCATCGTCATCGTCATCGTCATCATCATCATCATCATCCTCATCCTGGTCATCATCATCGTCATCATCATCATCATCGTCATCGTCATCATCATCATCATCGTCATCGTCATCATCATCATCATCATCGTCATCGTCATCGTCATCGTCATCATCATCATCATCCTCATCCTGGTCATCATCATCGTCATCATCATCATCATCATCGTCATCGTCATCGTCATCATCATCATCATCGTCATCGTCATCGTCATCATCATCATCATCGTCATCGTCATCGTCATCATCATCATCATCATCATCCTCATCCTGGTCATCATCATCGTCATCATCATCATCATCATCGTCATCATCATCGTCATCATCATCGTCATCGTCATCGTCATCATCATCGTCATCATCATCGTCATCATCATCATCATCATCATCGTCATAGTCATCGTCATCATCATCATCATCGTCATCATCATCATCATCGTCATCGTCATCATCATCATCATCGTCATCATCATCATCATCATCCTCATCCTGGTCATCATCATCCTCATCATCATCATCATCATCGTCATCCTCATCATCGTCATCATCATCATCATCGTCATCGTCATCGTCATCATCATCATCGTCATCATCATCATCGTCATCATCATCATCATCATCGTCATCGTCATCGTCATAATCATCATCATCACCGTCATCATCATCATCATCATCATCATCGTCATCGTCATCGTCATCATCATCATCATCGTCATCATCATCGTCATCGTCATCGTCATCATCATCGTCATCATCATCATCATCATCATCGTCATCGTCATCGTCATCGTCATCATCATCATCATCATCCTCATCCTGGTCATCATCATCATCATCATCATCATCCTCATCCTGGTCATCATCATCGTCATCATCCTCATCATCGTCATCATCATCATCATCGTCGTCATCATCATCATCATCCTCATCCTGGTCATCATCATCATCATCATCATCATCGTCATCGTCATCGTCATCATCATCATCATCGTCATCATCATCATCATCATCATCATCGTCATCATCATCATCATCGTCATCATCATCATCATCATCGTCATCATCATCGTCATCATCATCATCATCATCATCATCCTCATCCTGGTCATCATCATCGTCATCATCATCATCGTCATCATCATCATCATCATCGTCATCATCATCATCATCGTCATCATCATCATCATCATCGTCATCATCATCATCATCATCATTTCACAGGGAATATTGCTTGATGGAGACAGTTGGGTTCCCATTACTCCCAAACATCCCATCAACTCGCAGGCCCTGAAAACATGTAATGTAGAATAATCGTTCCCCCTCCTGCAAAAAAAAAACGTGGCAAGCAAAAATCTCATTGAAATAGAAGTTTAAAGCAGGGGAAAATGGAAAAATCATTTTATACATGCAGGATTTCCATTGCCAGGTATGATTACCAGAGGGATCCAGAGGGTAAATACTATGTTGCGATTGATATGGGATATTGTGAGCATTTGAAATGGGTTTGGAACCCTGGGAAAACCATAAAATAAACTTGCTCTTGACAGGAAATATGGCGTTTCCGCCATTTAATAAAGGCCTTAGACCGACCTTTCATTCGAAATCATGTGCATCCCAAAGAAGGTCTTACAAGTAGGAGCAAGCTCATCAAAACCGTGGCAGGAAACCAAGTTCCTTGCAAAGCCCTGGTTCCCTTTGGGCTCTTTACAATTAATTAATGTTTTTTAGAATTGACGATCTGTGCACCGGTGCGCAACTGCATCCCAGAGAATCGTGAACTTGGAGCCCGTAAAAGTTGTTTTGGGGGATGTCTTCTTCTGACGATGAAAGGGCTGTTCTGAATTTATTCCGTATATAAGCTTAGATGCCCCTCGAAAATCTACAAAAAAAGTTCAAAACATCTTTTTTTGCTGGGCATTCTCTGCTCCAACCCACCTGGAGGAGAATTTCCGCCATCGGCGCGAGCGGCTCGTGGGCAGTTTCAGGAGTGCCCGGTGTTTTTTTTTGAGTGTGGGATGCCCAACAACAACTGCCAAGAAACAGAATTTGGATGAAAATTGGTGAATTGAAAATGGAAAACTGCCAAGAACAATCAGGTACCGACAAAAGAATGTGTTTCACCACCATAGATCAGGCTTGTGAGCAATCATAGAAGCAACAACACTATGCACATCCAAGGGTCCTGAAAAGAGGGTATCAATGATGCAACGCTTCTGGGAATCATCTGGGTGATTATCTACCTATGGATAGTATGATTTAAACCGCTCATGGGACCACTTGAAGTTCACCGACCTGTGGGGAGAATGGTCACATTGAGCGCACGAGAACGGCATAAGATAACTGGCCTGTGACTGGCTTCGGCTGCAGACGTATCATATGTATTATATATCGGTGATATATATATATATATATATATACACATATTATACATATACATGTATCCATACTACTAAGTGGCTGTTCAAATGGCATGAAGCTGTTTGCATCTCTGCCAATTCAAGCACAATGGCTGCAGCATCGTTGATCAAGGTGCCAATTTGGCGGCAAATGTAGAAACAAGCAGTCACGCGAAGGTGTGAATGGGGAACAACCTTTCTAAGCCAAACAGCAAAGTTCTGTTCCCAAGATGTTCAATGAGACAGGGGCACGGCAGGAACCACCCCAAAGAAAAATAGAAAAAAAAGTGCTTTGTGTTTCAAAGCACTAACATGACTGGCCATCTCGTGGCCGTTGCTGTCGCCTCCCGTCCTCTGAACACTAGAAACCCTGCAAAAAAAAGAGCCAGAGCATGGTGCCCCGTTCACAGCCAAAAAGATTACACGCGCAAAATTAAAATGGAACCATTAAAAAGTGCAATATCATGCAATATCCAAGTAGAAATCACCTTGCAGACCTTATACACTTTTTGAGGGTTCGGTATTAGATTTGGAGGTGTAACATGGTGTAACCCATCAATCGCCCTTCACCAAGGTGTACCTAGCGAACTCAGCCAATTTTAAGGGCCTGTATGGGCCCACAAAGGTGGCCCGTTGATGGATAAACGCACCCAATTTTGGAGAGAATTAAAGAGTTGACCCCCACAAAAAGTATAATTACCCAACATTAGCCATTATCCTCCATTATCAAGAGAAAAAACATGATAGGGTCAATTGTACTGAGTCAATTTCTATGAGTCTTGACTTCGGCTCCAAACCCTACGGTATCACATGGTAAGCTCCGCACGGCTCATTGGAGCCCGCCTTCTGCCAATAGATCTCACCTGAGGCAGCTCTAGTGACTGACATGGCTGCGACGACGCGCCCAGTTAGCCAAGCAACGAAGCAAGGAGAAGCACTCCTGGGAGGATGACGAGTGATGGATTACCTTTCAGCTTTCACCTTCTCCAATCTGCAGGTTATATTGATATATGGATATTGCATGATATTGCAATAAAATTAAATATTATGCTATTGATCTATGGGTTGTCTGAAAATCAGGTCCGCCCAAATCCCATGGATTAGCACCTCATTTTCCCAATTGTTCACAAACTGAAGGTAAGCAACAATTTTCATGCACACACACACACACTAGACAAAATTGGATCTTCTAAGTGATCCATCAGGAACTGAGTCCTTTCATATGCAAATTAGACGGGAAACGCAGTAACCTAAGTAGTATCATTCGAATAATGGAAGGTACTCCGAAATGACCATCGTGACCAGAAACGCCATCAAATAAGTTCCAAAAAAACGAAGAATAATCGCCATAGGGTTCTCGGCTTAGCCCTTGGCCATGACTGTAAAACTACCGTGCAAATAACGTTGAAAAGAAGTCGATGAAAATCTCAGATTGCGACAACCGTGTAAAACCAAAAATTATGTTGTCGCGGTTCTCGGCTTAGCCCCTAGCCATACGAAAATGAATGCAGGTACAGGAATGTGCGTCCACATTCCCTTCCGGCTGAATCCCATAGCTTCGTTGGCATGGCTAGGAAACAGCTGCCATGCCCCCTGCAAACTGGAAAATGAAAATACTGAAATGTAAAACGGAGTCAACGCAGAAGTTTTACATCTGTTCAGATGGTACACGCACACACATCTATTTGTCATGCCGTTGCCTATATATCCTCTCTCTCTCTCTCTGCTTATTTTTCTCCCATTGTGGGTGGTTGACATCCCAACGAGTGGTTCTTTTCTTTTGCACTGTCAAGCACAAAAAGTTGCCCGACCCACTTGATCGATGATCCACGTATGGTGATGCTGTCGATCATCCCTTCGCCCTTTTTTTTACCCAGCCAATCCCCCAGTCTTCCATGAAATCCCCATGAAAAACCACCAGTAAGTCCCATGAAATCCCGATGATTCAGGGAACTTCATCTATTTTTCATACGACCAGCAGCTTCCAGGGATCTGCAGCGTCCTGATACCGAGCCAGTGACCCGGCCACGAAGAGTGCCTCGGGGTCCTCTTTGAGGATGCCGGGCCTGGGACAATCATGGTGATTTCATGTGATTTAACGAGTTGAAATGTTACTGGGATGAATAGTGATTTAATGGGATGAATAGTGATCAGCAATAAGTGATATCATACAAGTGATCATCATAATATAGAGATATTTCTGGAGATTTATACACTTTTCATGGGATTTGATGGAGATACTCTACTGTTCGTAAATGTAATAATATATAAACCACCCATATGTATCCATCTGTCGGTTAATGGCTGGAATCCCAGCCATGTTACCATTGGATTGATCAATCGCCCATCAAGGAAGCCATCGCCGGAGGTAACACCTTTAAAAGCGAGGGAGGGGTTTATTAATGCAATGGCTACATTAGGGAATTCGGCTGAGTTCGGCAATGAATAACGATGAATAACGGATATATGCAAATGTGCGAGAATCGCGTATATAATGTGTAAACAATATTCGTTGTATATCGCATGTATCTATATGGGTAAACTGCCAAACAAATGATATGTGGCGATGGTTGTGGTTATTATGCTGTGATAGATCTTGGGATTGTTTAGGTCATAATACGCGGTTTGTCCAAAGATGGGGGCGAGCAGCCTCATTTCTAGCAATTTCAATGGGGAGAATAGTGATAAGTATTGAAGGAGTTACCCAAGTTTGCGACTATTGTCATTATGGGCGATAATCCTTCCAAACAGGCGTGCAAACACATAATGGTTTATTTGAGACATCGTACTGCGTCTTCTTGGACGTTTGGGATTTGAGACCACTTCGCAAACCACAGTAAACCCATTAAGTCCCAAGTTTTAACCCCCATTAAACCCCATGAAATCCCATTGAATCCCACTAAGTCCCCCATGAAAATTGAGACATCACTGCTTCATCGCTTCCACTGGGTGCAGTCCTGCTGAACGAGGTATGCCTGCACCAACTTCTGGCACTCCTGCGCGTCATATTTTGACCCATTCCGTCCTCTTCCCATGTTGGATTTCTGAAGAGCAACCAACCAACAATCAGCCCTCACAGTCTTGTATCTCTAATAAGTGTAGTTGGTTAGGTGGTAAATTGGAATAGCTTATTCAGTTGCCAACGTCAATGGCCAACCTTCTTGTCATCCTCATTCAAGTCCTCAGCCTTGCACGCATGGCCGCTCCAAGCCGCCCTCATGGCTTTCTCACACACTATGCTCCTTGCGTGTCCTCAAGCCCTCTCTGTTGAATGCAATCAACTCACATCAAAATATACCCAGCCTGCAGTAGATGGAATATCCATCAATGTCAATATCTACATATATCATCATATATCACTCTATCAACATGATTTCCTGCCTTGGGGATGTACCATCTTTTATCAAAAAATATATATTTCATCAATATACATGGGGATGCAACACTGCACTCTATTTTATATTGTTCTGAATCAACAAGATACTGACTTTTCTATATACGATAGTAGGGATATGCATCGTTTCATCAAACAAACAGCCACCGCCCATCTGAGTCCAAAGCGTCATCGCCGTTAAGGAGCTTCAGCTCGTCCTTACGTCATGGGCCACAAGAAATACCCTAAAAATGAGATGATCACCCTCTGGCAATTCAAATATGTCAAGATATTAAATATGTGTTGCTATTGTACAAATATACACACACATATATATATATACATATATATATATATATTATATATATTGTGTGTGTGCGTGCCCGCCAGTAATTCGATATAGATATTGAAAAAGGCCCGTTTATAGATGATCTATCATGATTCACCTGAAAAAAACATGGTGATGTTCCATAGCTGTTAAATTTCCAAAGGGTAAATCCTTGAAAAAAAAGAAAGCGCATGAAACCGCCAAAAAAGAAAAGCTGTCAGATCCCAAAACAAACATGAATCCAAATAAACAGGGGCAAATCACTCCAGGGCCTAAACAGCGCCCAATGCGAGTGTGACGTTTCGAGGAGCCAATCGTAGGGGGCACCCCATCTCTGGTGTATTTCATTGAATGTATTGCACGCCGCCCCAATTTGTATAATTATACACAAAATTACACAAACAGTTGCTATATTCCCAACTATAACTAGGCTCCAACCATGGTCATCATACTTGGAAGGTTGCTGGTTGGTGGCTCTAACCCAACCGAACCCATCCCAAAAATATTAGTCATCTCAATAAATGAACCCAAGTTTTGTTGAAAAAACGATACATAATATTTGAAAACCACCAGCCAGGTTAAGATCACCATTCCAAGGATTCAATCATGTTCAATCCATAGTACTCAAGGAATGCATATTTCAGCCGCTGGATTCACCTGGCTGGTGGGTTCCAACTCTGGAAAATAATAGTCGGAGATCATCATTGGAATTTTGCCGGACTTTCAACTTGCATACCTTGCTTCGGCATGCTTCGGCTGGGTCTTGAAGCACCAACCAACCAGTAGCCGTTCCATTGCCCCCCACTAATCTGAATCCCCAACCCATCATTCATGAGTTATATTCCCATCTATTCCCAAGATACTCCCAGTACCCCTTTTATTGCGGGCTGGTTGAATCGCCATGATATTGTGATTGGTTATAACTTATAATACCCCATTATATCCCATCGCATCCAGACAATACCGGCATGTTTGTTGGTGAAATCACAAATTTTGATGGTTAAACTGTTGAACCCATAATTTTAGTGAAGTTCTCCATTCTTTCCCCATGTTTGGTTGCTAAAACACAAGTTTCCCTCTTTTAAACTAACATGGCTATGGACAAGCGCCGCTTACTGTGGACAAGCGCCGCTTTCTATAGGTAAACTATCTATAAATGAGCCATTTTCCAGAGCAAACTGCTAGTTTACTGGAGGGTATATAACCACTATTAAGATCTATAAAGTAAATGTTTTTCCCATGGCATCCTCCATTTTTTTGCTCGGAAAAACATCTATAAATGGAGGATGTTCCGCGCCTTCAGCTCGGCGGCCTCCTTCTTCAGACGTCGGATCAGCAGCGCGGGGTCCAGCTCCTGGTTTCCAGGTCATCAGAGTTGAAACATGCGAAAAATTGCCAGCAAAAATTGACATTTTGCCAGCAAAAATGGACATGTTGCTAGCATAAATGAACATTTTGCCAGCAAAAATTGGAAAAAAATGACATTTTGCCAGCAAAAATTGAGATTTTTGCTGTGCTAGTAGAAAGATTGGGATTTAATTTTCAATCAATGGGCTGATTTGAGAGCCGAAAACCATGGTTTTTGGATGCGTGGTGCCATGGGAAGTCCTGCAAATTTGTGAGATGATTCTCTAGCATCATTTACGGTGAGGTCATTGCGAGGTCAACACAGATCAATCTTAGGGATTTTTCGGGATTTCATCTACAGAAGTGACAAGGTGTAAACCTTCATAAGCCAAGGGGGTCAGACTCGAGTGGGGAAGTCTGAAGAATCTAAGGCGTTGGGAGAATGATACGCAACTATATTCCAAAACTGAGAAAAACATCTGGAAATCATCAGGAAATCATCCACTAGGAAAATCACTTGGTTTTTCGGAAGATTTCATCCACTGGGGCGGAAGGCAAAAAAACAACAACGATCAGGATTAGCATCATTTCCAACAAATGAAGCATCGTAGTAGATGTAGTAGTATGAGTGTGCGTCCTTTTCGTCCTGGTACGCGCACCCTATATCTTCCAAAAAGAATGGACTGCTGACTGCTCCTTAGGACATCACCCGATCCACTAAGTCTTGACCTACAGCCTCAAAAGTTGAGAATATAAGCTGTATATAATAAGTGTGCACTTGGATGTGCATCCCAAATACTGACTTGCTGACTTGCTTATCACTTAAGAACCCATCCATTATATTATCCATATATAAGTCATGTATAACTGGGGTATACTATGGGAGATTACCCACTTACTGACTGGGATTCCCAAGCAAAGTTAGTCCAGATGACAGGCATGCCTCTGAGCTCACATGTTTTTTTTGCGCTTGCATATGCCCTCTAAACATAGCAATGCCACAAACAAATGGGAAAAATCTGAAAACTTGGGATTATTCCCCATTAAATCCGGACAAACCCATCTACTCACAGCATTTCTTGCGATGCCTCATTGATCGTGGCGTTGTTCTTGATGGCAGCTACCCGCTGCGCGAAGCGGCACGTCGACATGGACCTCACGAATCTGCGAATCTGTCAAGTATTGGGCTGGGTAAATGACCCAATATTTCACCAACCTGAAAAGTTCGGCTGCATTCCAGTGAGCTCACAGTGAGGGCATGAAAAAAAATCCCGGATTTGGGTACTTGTTGGGGCATACAGTTGTAGCTGGTGATTTTGAGGATCTGAAGCCATCTTTTGGGCTATTAATTCTGACCCGTTCCCAATTTGGGTGTTAAGGCCCTCTGGAAATCACCAAGACCGTCCACTTCACTGACTCTGATGGACTTAGCTTTGAAGATGTGAGAGATTGTGCGGTATACCCTCTGGTTATTTAACATAGCCATGGAAAATGGCCCATAGAAATAGATGGTTTACCTGTGAAAAATGGTGATTTTCCATGGCTATGTTAGTCATAACCAGATGGTATAATTTGAAGAAGCCCAGAACAAGGGTGCCAATGGGCCAATGGGAGTCAAATGGGTATCCTGAATGTTGAGCCATCCTGAGCTCAAAACTCTTCAAGATGCCGGTCTTCAATCGCTGCAGTGCCCACCATGACAGTCTTACAATTTCCACCTTCGCGGTCAGGGTAACTGACATATGGTATATAACAAGATCCAACACGACATATTTGATGCAATACATGCTGCAACTCTTCAATTACCCTTACTTGCAGTCGATGCAAGTCAAAATGAATTGAATAATCCTGCAGAAACTAAAATTCAACTAAAAGTCAAAAACTAAAATTGAATAATTATATACATAATCCTGCAAATCCTGCCTTTGTGAATCAGTTTTGCTCCTGACTGCTTGGATATGCTTGGATGGAAGATGCAGCAGCATTTGAATGCATTTGGGGCCACGACCGAGAGAATCCCGCAGAACAGAAGTCATCATCGAGTTCCTAGCATGATTTTCGCCAACACTTGCTCCCCGATTGGTATGGCCATTCAGGCATCCAATCTTGGGCCAACCATGTTGAGCCACGATCTATAGCATCTTCACAAATGTGATGATCAACCGCCTCTGAATTCTGAAGCTGGCTATGGTTGCATTTCAAACAGGCCAATTTGAGGCCCAGCCCCCAACATATCACATGGGCTGTGTTTGATGTTCAGAATTTGCCTTTTCTGCTGGGTAAATGAGTTACGATCTGGTAATCAAACGCAACAATGGAAAATCCACCACTTATAGATGACTTTCCACAAAAACACTGCATTTATAGTTTTCAATGGATTGGTTTAAGGGAAAATCTACAGGAAACCATAGATTTTCCCATTAAATATGGGGCTTTCCTGTAAATTTTCCCTTAAAGCAATCCAGTGAAGTTTGAGTCGCCAGGTCTGACTGATTTTCCCATGGATTTTCCCACAGAAACCCTCCATATTTCTAGGGGATTTCCCAGCCATGTGTGATTACCACGATTTCTTTCACCATTAATCACCATTATGAACAATCATCAACCATTATTTATTAACCGTTATTGACTATTATTGACATTTATTGACCATTTAGAATCATCCATATGAAGGTTTTAATGGGTTTTAATGGGTATCTCGGTATCTCCCCATGATTTTTCCATGTTTTTTAAGCGTTGATCATTGGCCCTAGAGATTTCGGCGTCCTGTAAGGCACATGATTTCGCCCTCCGGTGGTGCGCTCGTGCAACGCAACGATGACTTGCTCCAGATAGTGCCTTGGTTGGGAGAGATTTCCACCAGCCATGACAGAACTCGGGAGACTTGACCCGTGAACAAAACATGGGATATCATGAGGACAACACATGGGATAATGGATGTTTAAGCATGACAATAACTGGGATAACTATGGATAACTGGGATTCACCATCGAAAATTTTTGGGATTTATCAGAAAAATGGTTGAATAATTGGGATACAATGGGATATCAAATTTATTACAATAATTTGCACTCCTGCCATGGTCAAAACAATGGGTTGTTTTTTGGTCACAGCGTGATTTTCGGAATCGTAGTTTCTGAATCGTGTATAGTTTCTGAATCGGAAAATGATCGGTTGTTTATAGCTCAATTGGTCCAAATACCCTCGAATTGACAATCTACTCCGGCGATATCTACTATTCACAAGCAGTTTCCTACACCAATTTTGGTTTACCGTTGCCAGGTTACCTTAGGTTACCAGAGGGTGGTGACATGTGGTGACAATAAAATTCTGTGAGATAGCTTGTCCCCATTCCTTTTCACATTGATGTGCTTGTATCACTTGTATCTATCGTATATTTCGCAGGATATGTCACAACATAATTGCCCTTTGGCTAAGCCTTGGCGACGAGTCTGCGATGGCAGTGCCGGTGGACTAGGACGACTTACGTATAGTCCACTGTTCCTTTGACTGGCGGTGCCCAACAAAATTTCTGTAAGCTTTGGTACCCTCTGGTAATTTAACATAGCTATTGAAAATGGCTATTTATAGTGAGTTTTCCCATTAAAAATGGTGATTTTCCATAGCTACGTTAAATTACCAGAGGGTAAGCAAACGTGGCAATAGGAAATGCCAAGCTTCGATAGGAGATCCATTTACCTGTGGAATTGGTTCATTGTCATCTCAAATGACAAGAAGCACAGGGATGATCCAATCGACCCTGACCTAATCGAACCTAATCTATGGATCAAAGCCCTGGCATTCCGTGAACACCAAAAAAAAGCTGGTGCTCAGGGGCGTTCATAATTTCAACCCCCCAAAAGAACCTTTGTGGTTCTGGCCTTTGCTTTGATGGATATACCGATATACCAGCATACCTCAATGGTGGATAGGCACATCCCTATTTTCATAGGTTTTGATCCATCCCCACCTCCAACTTTTTGGAGATATTATTGGATCATGTAAACCTCATCTTTGGGAATCGCTCAGCCACCGGCAAGGACAAGTTGATGTAGCGAGCTTCTTTTTGAAGCTGACCCTCAACCTACCGGTCGTTGCAGGCGCCCACGGGCATGAGCCCAGCATGGGATGAATTCTCCTGACCTCTCCTGACTAAGCCGTGGCAATACGCCGAAAAAGACAACTAGGTTTGAGCGAAACATGATTGTGTTCCTCCTAAAAACCCAACCTACCAGGAACTCTTCTACCATTTTTGGTTGTATCCCGTATTTTCGTGTATTTTCATAGGTGGGTCAGCCCATTTCCTATATTTCCATCTTTCCGCCACCCCGATCTGCCCAGCGCGTGCCCCGGATTTGGAGATTCGCTCGCTGCCAGCCTTGGAGATTCGGTCGGGCAGTGAAACGCTCGCGTTTCTGATGGGTCAATGGGTCATACTTCGGAGTTGCCAGACTTACCTGGTTGATCCTGGTTGGTGATTGGGGTCATTTTCCAAGGATTCCAGTTATGGGATGTTATGGGTCAAAAAAGCCTGCTGTCGAAGCACGAAGGGCCATCTGTGGCAGCGTCTAGTGACTGGAAATGACCGGAATGTGGTGGGCCCATTTGTGCCTCAATTCTTGGTCCCCTAAATATCCTCCACTGTAGGATGATGAAAGAGTTGAATTCCATTGAATTCCTGCCTTTGAAGGCTAAAAATCCAAAATGCTGTGGTCAAGCCATGCCCGTTGGCCAAGCCATGCCGAACTGAGACTCTCCGGGCCCAGCACGGCCCAGCATTGGCCATTCACCCCATGCAGTGTTCAAAGACTGAGGTCCCCACAAGATCAACCAAGTGCAATTTGGCTCTCCTAACCTCAGCAAAAAGAGTGTAGCATGCCCACAATGCGACGCGATGTGACCGAACGTCATTCCTTAAGAGATCCTCTTAGAGAAAGGGGCGAACCCGGTTGGAACAGCAAGGAAGCCGATCCAATTAGTGCAGTTCTTTGAGTCTGGTATCATGTGAACATATTATTGTGATTTATTGTGAGGGTCATCATCCCTAATAGGAGTCCTTTTTTGACCCATCAACCAGTCATGCGCCCAAAAACAGCGCAGACCTGATTGCACCCTCACGGCAGTTCCTGCATGTGCGAATCCAACTGACGACGGGGCCGTGTCGCTGTCGGGTTTCGTCGACTCAACCCACATGATAAACCTCAGAAAATGAATCGAAGCTTAGTTTTAGAGGGAAAAACATATTTCTGCAGGAAAAGCGCGTACCAATTTCGTTATCAAACATGGCACACTGGGAATCCCCAGGTTTGAAAGGAGAATCATCGAAAGATTGTGGATTCGTTATTGCCAGGTCTGATTACCATGGGACAGAGCGGAGAACGTGCATGAACGTGCACACAGAATAATGCTAAACAAGAGGAAACACATGTAAATACAGAAAATCTAAAGAAAGACATATATTAAAGAAAACAGTCTTATCCTTGTTGACCATCCTTTGCCTAAGCGTGAGTCCAGCAAAGCCTCCCCAGCTGCAAAACGTGCGTTGCATTAGGCTGATTCTCTGTGGTAATAACTCACATGGCTATGGAATATCATTGTTAATCGGCAAATGAAAATGCATATGTAATCAAAATATATGAGCAATTTTCTCCTAGCTATGTCAAATTACCAGAGGGTACATGCTCAAATTAAAAATGCTCAAGTTTGCAGTATGTGCTAGTTCTGTTCTATGAAGTTTGGGTCCAAACCCATTCTGCTAAAGGAAGATTTGAAGATGCAGAACAGAAAACACAACCAAATGGTATATGACAACCTATCTGGCTCATTCGTTCCGCAGTTACTTGGACAAATATCAATGAAACGTGACATCCATGACATGTGCAGAAATATATGAGATGTATACATTCTCCATCATTCTCCGCAACCGGCTCGGTCTGGCTTCATCTGTGATTTCAAGCTGTGCCAATGGGCATCAATGGGCTGGCCGCCCTAACCTGAGCGCCCCTGCATGCAATGGCTTCCTCAGCATCCGGGGGGATTCCACCAGGGAGAACTGTCCAGAAATTGCTTGAAATTGGTGGAATGTTAGGGCTATCTTAGTATCTTCTTAAATAACTGGATAATACTGGATATTGATTTCCTAGAAAATTGCTCATTCCCGGGTTTGTCCCTTGTAATCAGTGGCTTTTGAGTCCCAACCATGGAGCGTCGACCTACTTTCCATCCACAATTGAACTTACTAAGGGCGGGCATTTCTTTGCAGATTTTGCACAAGAAAACGACAGTGATGAGGTCAACCAATGATTTACCACCAAATATGTCCAAATACTACTTAGTACTTTAACTCCCAATGATCCCACATATACATATATAATACATGTATATATATATATATATATACATATGTGTGTGTGCGTTAAATATATATATATATATATTCACCATTAATCACCCACAAATATCAAATACACCCTCAGAAACCTGGTTTCGTAGTTGGATCTATTGACGTGGGATCTCTTAAACCCTTATTTTGTGGTATTTAATTGTTAGATAACCTCCATTGTCTTCCCAGAATATCACCATTATATCGCAGTACACAACCATTGGTGATGCTTAAATCCCATTCAGTGCACCCATGACTTTCTGCAGAGTTTCGCGTAGAGACATCGTTCATTGGCGTCTCTGCGACCACGCGGTTCGTGTCCCCCAGGAAGAGCAAGTTTAGCCTATCACAAGGCAAGTGACTGGGCCAAAGGAGCGCATTTCCAAGGTCACAAATGTGTGGTAAGTCCATTCATCAACGCCCAATGATTGTCGTGTGGGATGTTTTCTGGGCCTTTTATATTCTAAGCCCCTATATGCTGCACAGCGTCATTTTTCATAAACCTGTGCGGATTATGTTGTTCTGCAAGTTTGGAGGTTGTTATTGGGTTCACTTTACTGACTGCCCCAGCAAAGCGCAAATACAGAGCTCCAGGTTTCCCTCCCTATCATGGTCACAAGAACCCTACAAGAACCGCCCACTTTGAAGAGTTTCGATCTGAGCCCTATAGAGTCTAGTCTCTTTTGAACTAGCAGTTCTGAAACTATTTGTCAACAGTTTGATGAAATTATATATAGGGAAAACCTACTGGAAGCATGTTTTCTACGTCAAAAGATATGGTATTTTCCAGTGTCGATTTGCCAACCAGTGCTCTCACTCAGCGCTCTAGGGACTCTACCAGTAGGGCCCTGGCGCATCCTCTTCCTTCTGTGCCATGTTCACAGAGAGGTTGCGCAAATGAATGTTTCCCTCCTGGGCTGACTTCTTTCAATATTTCACGCAATGGTCAACAATTTCATATGAAAAAATGATGAACATTGCCCATTTAGTTTGATGACATCGATCCACCTCTTGAAAATTATGGTTGTTCAATAATCCACAATAATTATAAATAATAACTAATAATAACATATAATAACCACCTACCTGTAGCAATCAATCAATAGTCCACTGGTGGTTTGTGGTTTGGAATTGTGGGGACACGCCATTGATTGGTGATAATCCCCCGACTCCAAATCACCCAAACCATTAGGTAATCATTGATTGAAATATTACAGTAATCCTCATAACTAATTGGTGGTTTCAACCCATCTGAAAAATTAAAAATATGAAAGTCAGTTGGGGTTATTATTACCAATATATGGAAAAATAAAATATGTTCCAAACCACCAACCAGCCATCATAATATTGTTGTAAATTGTAAATATATTGTATATAAATACCTCCGTCGACGTCCTGCTATTGCATCTAATGTGGTAAACCAATTAAGAGACCGACCAATTGGGGATGAGAGTTACAGTACCACCATGCCCATTTGTGGTGATATTTGGGATGCTGTTTTCGGTTTACCACATTGTTCTGGTATGATTTTCTGGTCCCACATTCGGGGGCACCCATTGATCTAATCAAACATAGCTAGAAAATCCACCATTTTTCATGTAAGTTTCCAATTACCCTCTGGTAAACTAACATAACTATGGAAAATCACCATTTTGTAGCTGGGAAAATCCACTATAAATAACCATTTTCAATAGCTAACTGTTGACATAACCAGAGGGTAAAACCTTCATGGTATGGCAATGGGCCGAATGGGGATTTGAATGGGGGATTTCCCAGCCATGGAGCTGATGACATTGGATATTTGCTTCTGCAAGAATCACCATTTCAGTTCCCCCCCAAAAAAATGCAGAGAAGGTTCAATCACCACTAGTTTAGTAGGAGTTTACTCTTCTATACTCTTCTATCTTTGTTGGGGTTGATGTATAGCTGGATGATACAATCAATGCTTTCCCATGAGTCAACCGATTAAACCTAACAGCTGGGCAATGATGGCTGAAACGCACTTGTAAATTGGATTCGTTGCACCATCAATCAGTTTGAGAAAACCTCGGCTCCTAAACTTGATTATCAGGCCTTACCCCAAAAACAGGCCTTACGTGTCCTTAAAAACCTCCGATGTTCAGCATTTTACCCCAGCCACAGCATTGCACCTCATCTTCACGCAGTTGCACTTTTGGAAGGTCCTGCAGTTTTGATCCAACTTTTGGGCTACCCAGGTTTGACGAAGCATACCGTCGAGTCGATGCATGATGTATGTGTGTGTGTGCATGTGGTCTATGTCTCTCTCCCTCTCTCCCCCCTCTCCCTCTCTCGAGATATACATATATATATATGCATATAGACATATAGATAAGACAAGATTAGATTAAGATTGAGATTGAGATTAAGATTAAGATTAGATTAGATTAAGAAAAAAATAAGATAAGGTATATAGATAGATGGATGCATATATACGGAAGCATCATCATTGGATCATCTCGGATTATGTTTTGATATGTTTTGATATGTTTCAATATGTTCAAACCATTTCAAACCCGTATATAGGCCCCAAGGCCCCAAGAAACAGCACACCCAAACTGCTCCCGCACCGGTCGCAGCTTTTCTCGCGGAGCACATATCCCGTCGAGCCATGAGCACTGCTTGGCAGTCACAGCACAACTGAAAGCCGCGGGGCGCTCACAACAGTTGAAATAGCAACTCTTCTAGGCTCCAGCACCACTTCAATAGCAACTTTGTGAACAAGCTGTTGAAATCTTTTGTAATATATAATGTGGATTTCACAGAAATCATGCACATATGTAACATATAGATATATATTAGAGAGAGAGAGAGAGAGTGAGAGAGGTAGGTACGCCGGTACGCTAGCTATCTGGAAAAATGGATACCAATCCGTGCACGCAGAAATGTCATAATAATCCGCAAGAATTCTGTGGAGAAAATCGATGAAAAGTCTTCAACATCGTTCGGGAGCTGGACATTTTAAAACACCATGCATGCTATACATCGCCTCTCAGGTCTCTAGCGCGTTGGACTCGCTAGACGGTCCCTGTTTCGGGGGCTTGATGTTGAAAACCTTGGCGGCACATGGTTCATTTCATGACGAAGATATGCTAAGATATGCTAAGGTTATGTAGATTGTAGATAAACAATGATAAACATGGTCCTCAAGCCATTCGGTGCACCAAAATGGGATGGAGCTGTCTGAAAATGCCCAAGTTAAGCTACGATAATATCTGCACTTACTGCCCGTGAATCCATGTCTTTCAGTCTTCCGATTGATGACCAAGGGAAAACCCACATCACCAGGGGACGGCATTGCTAGCTTCCTGGAAGCCTTGCTGTCGAGCTTGTTCCACAGCTTTCTCCACCACGCCGTGCCGCTTCGCAAGTTCGAACCTTGGAAGTGGCACTCCTGTGGGGGAGTAGTGAGTAGAGCAATGGTGAATCACGCAACTAAGTATAACTTGTGTATTTGCAGTAGTCAAGAGTCGTTTGTACAGCTTGAAAGGGCATGGTGTTCTACGAACTCGTCTGCTGCACATAGGGAAACAAAAACCAACATGTCATATATATCATATGTCATGCCTGACGCTTGGCATCCCACCCCCCAAAACAACTTGTCTTTAGCTGGTTACTAGACAGTTTGTCCCTGTATTTGTGGCCAAAAACCATGGCCAGCAACCTGCCATTCACCAAGGTGTACCCATGTTCACCCAGCATCTGACAATATATCCATATATCCTCTGGCAATTTCACATAGCTATGGAAGCCATGCCCCATGTTCAACTGATTCACCCTTGAAGGTCTGGCTGTCTGGCAGAATCTGCTGCCCCAACTTTTGGATTTAACAGTGCTATCTCCAATCTCCAATATACTTCATTGTGTTCCCTGCACCTTTGCAAAAGTGGGTTGATTGTTGGGAACCTCATCTCCCCAAAAGTTGGGGAGATATTGATTGAACCTAACATATATTCAGAGGAACACCACCGTTTGTAATACATCTATAAATTATTATAAATGGGCTATTTGCCATAGCACGATGTCATTAAATTGCCAAAGGGTACTTCGATTTGCTTAAGATTGGAAGACGAAGGAAGAAATACTATTCCTCAGATTTCTCAAACGATACTATATATTAACCAACGAGGAAATAGCTTATAAGTCACCTTCGAAGAATATATGCACCATCCTCAATATCTCCAGAAATGGGTTGCACTCCAGCTCTCCAAACTTGCAGGTTTATTGTTAGGTTTATCCCACATTTATCCAAATTATATCATGGAGAGTGCGGTGCATTCAGTTTTAATTTGATTTGTATAACCACAGTTACTGCAATTACAGTTACAGATGTTACCCTCTGGTTATTTAACATAGCCATGGAAAATTGCCAATTTATAGATGATTTTCCCATTAAAACCTCCATTTCTAAGGGATTTTCCATGGCTATGTTATATCTGATATATACCAACTTATGGAGGTGAACTCACCATGGTTCTACCAGCATCCAAGGAACTTCCGTAGCAACGCCTGGAGATGTGCCATCGGATCTACCGATGGTCTGGCAACCTCGGTGGTTGTTGGTTGCACCTGAGATGATGATATGATCTGGGATGTGCTGTTAGCTTTTTTGCAGTAGAAGAGGTACTAAAAAGATGATCTACACCGGGCAATAAGAGGTACTTATATAAAAGCCCTCTTTGATCATCTCAGATCATTCTGATGCACGCGAAAAACCAGGCCTTTGCAGCACAAAGAGCGGACTTGAAGTCCAAATTGCAGAGCCTGGAGGATTTTAAGGCTGATTTGACCAGGAATTTCATGCTTTGAGCGCCATTTCAGAACGGGATTTATTTGCAACCCATATGGGTAAGGTTCAACTATGTTCAAGGTGGGGTATCGATGGGCCCACAACTAAAAAAACATTTTGACCCATAGCCTCTTGAATTTGTGGAACACGATCTCTGCCACAATCTGCCCATCCTTCACCTCTCAGAATCAATGCCAAGTTCTACTCAAAAACCTTAAGAAACCTGGATGGCCAGGTTTACCCATAGGATTCCAGTAGCCTCTGGTAATCAAACATGGCAATCGACAATCCACGAGACTCCCCCCGATGGCAAATGATTTGCCGGTTGCAAGTTCTGGCAATGGAAAATCCCGCGGGTGTAGAGGACTGAAGTCTTGGAGGGCTACCTCTTTCCCTAAGATTGAATGCCTCCTTAGTAACCCTTCTTTTGTACTATTTACTAGGCTTGAATCTATTGAATATAAGTGCACATCCTTGGAGGTATTCAATCGGTATATATATAATATGAGAGAGAGAGAGTGGTGTCAACCCCTTGAGGAAAAAAAATGGTCGGTTATGATCATCCCTAACAAGCTTGATATATTATTATCGTCCCAAGTAGTGTTTTTTTATTGATTTCAAGCCGCCAACCAGTTGCGTATTGGTAATATCCCGAGTGTATATATACAGATAGTGTTGTCTCACCCCGATTTGTGTATTTCCATTTTACCAGAAATCATCCAGACAAGTATCAAACATGTACAAGTACTGTATCTGGCTGAAGATTATTCATTCATCAACCTGAAAATAGCTGAACTAAAGACATGATCCCCCTAATCTAACCATCATTCCAGTGACGTCACACTGAGGTCATTATGACTCGTCCAAGAATATGATATCACCAACCACTACTATTAGGATCTATTAGGCAGAAAAAATATAAAAAATGCAGCTCCAGTGATCAAATCTCCAACCAAGTTGCTCCATGAGACCTGCCACGCCGGCAGTACCCGCACGGTGGCAACCTGACGACTTGTCCCAGTCGGAAGTTCTGGGAGATGCCGGGAACTGACAGCGGAAAACTCAGCCACTGTTCGGGTCCCAAAAAAAGATGCCGAAACGTTGTGTTTCCAGGATGGAAACGTGAACGATGCCGTTTTCCCCATCATTTCCAGATTAACCCGTAACTTGCACCGAACTTCGGGGTTTTGTATCAGGTCTTTAGGTTTTGTTCATAGTTTGTTTGAAGCACTTGCCAGTGCTGAAACCTCAGACTGGGCGCTCATTCAACATTAATTGGATTTATTGGTGGCTGATCATCCCAGGCATGGAATGAAATGGGAATAAGAACAAAAAACTATATTTGACAGCAGCACTACCCAAAAAAAATCACGCACTCAGTGATCCTGAAGGTAGTTGGGTGATCCATTTGTGGCTTCCCCTGCAAGATAGAAAAGGTTCAAATTACCAACAGAGTTCAGATGAATTGGATGTTACCATCAACTCTCTACTTGAGGACTTCTAAACATCGAGCAATGACCATATCCGTGAACCCCGCAAGAAGATAGAGAACAGGTTCAATGCACCACCACCACATTTTAGAATTGGATTTTACCTGTATATATATAATGTATCCTTTTTTGGGTATATTAAACTCGTCTAGTTCAACATTGGCTATAGAAGCTCTCTCCACCAAATTTGGGTTGCAAGAGCAGGAACAAGAGTGCTGAAAATGGGAAAAGTTTGACCATATTACCACGAGTTTGATGTGTTTGGTGCTGAAATCACCAGGTTTCATGGTCACATCTGGGATTTGACCCACGCCACAGCCCTGGCACCCCTGGTGACCTGCTAAACCTCAGGTTCTCGTGGGGGATGGCAGGGTCGTGCTATTTTTATATGCTTATCATGGTTAGTAAAATAGTATTATATGGGTATAACTATGGTATGATAAGTATTCTTTATAGCTATAGTTTTTGTATGCTTGTCATGGGTATAACAACAGCTTATAATATAGTATGACTATGGTTGTTCATGGTTATTCACTATGGTGTCAACTGCACTTATAGCCCAGGTTATGGCTTATTGAGTGGTAGTATCCATCATGTAACACAATGATGAATGATATGTTTTACATGCTGTGATTTTACATAGAGATCATTATATGATTGATATCATTTGATAGTTATATTGTTTTACATGCGGTGGTTTTACACGTGTACTACAAACATGGTTATGAAATAGAGTTATCGTTGTAGCATATGCTCATTGTTTGATAATTGTTTTGTAATATGCGTATAATGTAACATAGATATACATTCAAAAAATGTGTTATGTTGGTTATCATATGTTATCATATGGTTATGATATGGCAGGATATTCGTGGTTATTTGGAATATTTGCCAATATTAAAGCCCAAGAATGACCCCAATACTGCAGAACATTCCATCGAACATATGGGAATATTGTGATATTGTGATGGCATTATGATTAGACTATTATATGAACATCATGATAATGGTACCATCATCTATGGTTATGCTACCATTATATGGATGTCGGTTGGGGAGATATAAGTACCATATATCATAACCATATTACTGTATGGTACCATCTCCGTAATTAAAAGGTCGACCTTGAGAACTCGCAAGTGTGTTGGAAAGTAGTCTTCTCGCCTATCTGGCTCGATGTGACTGGGAAGGATGGTAATATCATTAGATCTATCACATGGACACAACAAATAGATAATAGATCTATCTGGTCATACATGATCTATGCCATTATGGTAATTTATTATCTGATCGTAACATTATTATGGTTACAACACGAATGGATGTTCATACATATAAATATCATTGTAATGACCAGCATTAAATCAGTGCAATAATTCCAATCAACCTGATTAATTTTGGATACGACCTGGCATCCGATCTGGTGTTGATCAATAATGGACAAGAAAAGGGTACCAGTAATGAGAATGCCTCCCTCAACAACTTTGAATGTCAATGGACACCACTGAATTGGTCATGTGTGGTATCAATTCATCCAATTTTGTGGAAAAACATTGAGCCATACCCATATGTCATGTGTAAATATGTATGCCAAAACCAAGTGCATTTGAAATTTGGCCAGCTTTTCTGGAAAGTTCGTTGTGTGCCACAGCCGGGAAAACAGTGGATGGTTTAAATACATATAAATACAACATATGCCCTTTGAAATTCCAGAAAGTACTGGAGTCCCAAACCTCCGAAAAAACATTCCGACCTGAGTAAAATTGCAACCCTAGGATCTAGGGTAATTAAACTAACATAGATGTGGAAAATTTATGATGAAACCCTAGGAAAAACATCTACAAATAATGGATGTTCAAAAAAAAAATCCACATCTAAACCTTTACCCAAGGGATCACAAGGGATCCCAGTAGCAAAATGATTAAAACCGCCAAGGGGCAATGAATCATGACGCTGCCGCCCTTTTCGAGATTGTCTCTGACAAATCCCAGCAGCGGCGCCAGTACTCGAGCCACACCTTTTTAACGATGCCACGCGGGAGTCCAAGCCGCCAACCCAACAAGATACGAACAATAGGTCGGCCCCCCTATATAGCTAAGTTATGCTAAGTTATGGTTTATAGTTTGATGAAATTTTATGGTCTATAGTAGATGTAACTGTAGTTAATGGAGTTTCTAGGAAAAACAAACATACCTGGGGGGGCTATCTTGTAGGAACTGCTAAAAAACTGTGTCTTTAGGGGATGTGGCCCGAATAGTCCCATCCAAGGCATCGAATGACATCCGGAGCTGGTTTCCGTCATTGTAATCATTCCCTTACTGTTAGATGGGCCCCTATGTAATGATGTAGTTTTAACCTGTCCAACGGTCGTACATAACCAAAGTTGGAGGCATTTGGGTTTGTCTCAAGATATGCTACCCCACAATCCACTTGTAAATCATCGATGGTCCCTGTTAAAATTACAAGTATATGGGCTTCAGACACGCCAAGATATCACATCAAGTTAACTAGTTATATCAATTATATCCCATTTAAGCCCCCATTAGTAGTTCTATATATTTCTATTATATCCCAATTTGATGGTCATACAGTCATACCCTATTATCAGACACACGCCTTGAAAGGCAATCCCTTGGCCCGGCTTGGCTCCATCCATTCCTGGGTCGCTCCAAGTCACTCTTGGGCGATCTGTCCGATGCAGCTTCCCGCCAGTAAGCCACTGGATAGTACAGGTAGCGCACGTCCGGATCCTGGCCGTGCATTTCCGTGGGATCCAGGCTCCAGAGAGATGCCGGAGAACGTCTCTTCCAGAACGTGCCATGGAAAAGGGACTTTCCATGCTGGAATATGAATGATTGTTGCAGCCAAAGGTAACCTATAGACAACCAGTGTTCGCAACAGTTTCAACAGGGGCAACAGGGAGATCAGTCAGCGGCAGTCTCGATACGTAGCCAGGCAATAGATCGCATCAAAATTTGGATATCTGGGTAGCTCTGATGCGGTTGGTCTAAACTCTACAGGTCGGACAGTTTACATGTTCCTTAGTCCAGCATTGTAACATGTTCACTCACACGCAGCTATGTGCGTATGTGTATATATATATAGTGCCGGACACTCACTTAGAACATCGTTTGGAAAACGCTTCTTGTTTTTCACCGAAAAAGATGTTATGGAACAGCCGGAAACTCTCACAGTTAGAACATCCCAAGACATTACAACATATATGTTGTTATTTTTGTTTTATCATGATCTATTGACATAACTATATTTATATGAACACAAAGTTATCAATCAGCTGTGGAGACCCCCACACTTAGAACATCCCAAGACATTACAACATGTATATATATATATATAAGGTCCTTCACCCACATAGAATATGAAATTGAAATGTTGGCTTCCCCGGGCATCCCAGGAATTGAACTTGAAAAACGATACTTAGAATATCTTACAATACAGTTGACGTCAAAAAACCTATACTTAGAATACTGTTGGACCATATAAATTCTTTCACTTTTCCAGACGAATTCATCATGTTTCCATATATTTTTCATTTTTCTTTAAAGATCCTTCACATTTCCATATAATTATTCAATTTTCCATATTTTTGCCATATAAATTCTTTCACTATCTCAGTCAAAGTCCTATTTGTTCCATATATGTTTTCATATTTCTTTAAAAATCCTTCACATTTCCATACAATTTCTTCACTTTTCCATATTTTTGCCATATAAATTCTTTTACTTTTTCAGTCAAATTCATATTTTTTCTATATATTTTTCATTTTTCTTTAAAAATGCTTCACATTTCCATACAATTTCTTCACTTTTCCATAGTTTTTCCGTATAAATTCTTTCATGTTTCCAGACAAATAGATAGGTATGTTTTTCACAAGGTGTTTGGTGACAAAAATCAAAAACTGGCAGGGTCCCCAAATTAACCGATTTCTTATTACTTTGTGCACTAAAAAGTACATTTTTTTCGCCGCCGCATAGAGATGTACAAAGGCTTCGAGAGCAAAGGCCACATGGGGAGAAAAAAATCAACATGAAATGAAATGGGGAAATATTCTAAGTACATTTTCGGCAAATTTGCCTGTGCCATTGAAAAATGCATATTCTATGTAAGCGGAGAAGATTGTATTTCTACAATGATCTATTGACATAACTACATTTACAGGGCAGAGTATATGAACACAAAGTTATCAATCAGCTGTGGAGACCCCCACACTTAGAACATCCCAAGACATTACAACACACACATGTATATATATATACATATATTTTTAATGATCTATTGACATAACTCATTTTTATGAACACAAAGTTATCAATCAGGTGGAGACTTCCACACTTAGAACATCCCAAGACGTGGCACACATATATATGTTTTATAACGAGCTATTGACATAACTATATTTATATGAACACAAAGTTATTAATCAACTGTGGAGACCCCCACACTTAGAACATCCCAAAACATTACAACACACACACACATATATATATATATATTTCTAAAATGATCTATTGACATAACTATATTTATTTGAACATAAAGTTATCAATCAGCTGTGGGGACCCCCACACTTGGAACATCCCGAGACATTACAACATATATATTTAAAATGATCTATTGACATAATTGTTTTCAAAATGATCTATTGACAGAAATAATAACTTGAACGAGCTATTGTTTGTGATGTTATGTGTGGGGAGCCAGGGTTAGTTGCAAGGGGCCTCACACTTAGAACATCCATCAACCTACATATAGGATGTTCTAACTGATTTTGCCCCTGGATGTTCTAAGTGTGGGGTTTTCTGGATGTTCTAAGTGTGGGAGTCAAAAATTTTGGAAAAAATGAAGTTCTAAGCGACTGTCCGTCACTATATATATATGTGTGTGTATGTATGTATGTATGTATGTATGCATGCATGCATGCATGCATGTATGTATGTATGTGTGTGTCTGTATGTATGTATGTATGTATGTATGTCTGTCTGTCTGTCTGTCTGTCTGTCTGTCTGTCTGTCTGTCTGTCTGTCTGTCTGTCTGTCTGTCTGTCTGTCTGTCTGTACGTATGTATGTATGTATGTATGTACCGTACGTATGGTAATGTACAGTAATGTAATGTAATGTAATGTAAGGTAAGGTAAGGTAAGGTAAGGTTATGTATGTATGTATGTAATCTAATCCAATCTCATCTAATCTAATGCAATGCAACGCAGTGCCATGGAATGTTATGTTATGTTATGAATGTAATTGAATGTAATTGAAAGTGTGTAACATATATATATATATATATAATTATATTATATAATATATGTATGTATATGTGCATGTGTCTGTATCCGCGTATATTACATACATTCATGCATATATACATTACATTACATTACATTACATTACGTCACGTCACGTCACGTCACGTCACGTCACGTTACGTTACGTTTCGGTACATTACATTACGTTAGGTTACGTTACATTACATACATACATACATTACAACATATGCAATGTTAAAATACACATACGTATGTATACGTATAGCACATGTACTGCATCTGGACATTACATATTTCACGTCATGCACTGAGGTGGACACACACTTAAGAATATCTGGGTAAATTATAATATTTCACTAACCTGAATTAAGGCCCATTTGGGGATGATTTCCCTTATTAACTATGATTCCAGTGAGGTCGCAGTGAGGTCGTTATAATTTACCCAGGAATATGATTTTAGAACACTAACTTTTAACATATTCCAAGGCTTGGAAGCCATTATTGAAACTCACAAAGCCTAGAATATGTTCGTATTCCAAGTGTATTGGGAAAAGGCAACACTTAGACTTAGAATATAAAATCATTTATATAATTGAATACATGGTATTTAACAGTTTTTGCTACATGTTCCTTGACAAACGCCGGCGAACTATGAGAGTGTATGTGCATTACATATGACATATGAACTTTTTACATATGTGTTTCATATGTTGTTGTCTAAAAAAGACTGAAAACGAATCAGTACACTGTGAGAGTAATACAGGGACATGAATTTATGGCACGTTTTTTCCACAATTGATCTGGCGCAACTGTGTAATCGTGCTGAGTAGATGTAGGTTGATATAGTGATGTGCCAAGGCACATCGTGGAAAGGCGCAGGCGTCCCCAGGTAGTCAAGGCAGTTCACCTTGACTACCCCAGGTTGTCATGGTGATGATTCAAGCAATACCCTCTGGTTATGTCAAAATAGCTATGGAAAATCACCATTTTCAATGGGTAAATCCACTATAAATGGCCATTTTCAATAGCTATGTTAAATTACCAGAGGGTAAATCTGTGGATAAAAAAATGGAAAACCGGGGGATCTAGCCAGGAATGAGGATGAACATAGGATGAACTGATGATATTGAGGAACATAGTGAAAATCCTTGAGTTGAATGACAGCACATCTCAAGAGTTTGTGTTTCTATGCTTCGGATTTGATTATATATATTCATCCAGGATGACGGAACCCCAAAAGCGGCAATTGGAACAAGAAAAACAGCTGGGGCTCATTCCAGCCGTGACAATTCCAGGACACCCAGTCGTCAGATCATCATAATTTAAGCCAAATAATCATCATTGATGATCCTTGATCATTGATCATCACTGGTTGGTGGTTTCAACCCCTCTCAAAAATATGAAAGTCAGTTGGGGTTATTATTCCCAATATATGGAAAATAAAAAAAAAATGTTCCAAACCACCAATTGATCATCATAAGCTGTTTGCTGATCAACATTCGTCCGGGACGCTATGAAGCCAACTTTGTGCTCCTGCAAAACATCTTTTGAAGTGGCAGAAGCCTGGTTGGCAATAAAGAGCTGCCCACCTGGCTGGGATGGGGGAAAACCTGCCCCAACCTTCGGGGCACCTGAAAGATGTCATTTTCAACAGGAATGGCTGGGTAGAAATCACAGAGTTCTATTAGAAAACAAGCTTCCAAAAGGGTGCTGAAATAAGCTCATGTTCAGGCTACTATACGCCCCAATCATTGACAAGACTCGTGTTTTGCAGCATGTGATTTTATTTTTTAGTAATAGGCAATCCTAAGAAACCCAGTTTTGTATTGAAACTGTGTTACGCATCTGAGTGGAGGAAAGGATTATGTTCTCTACATTGGGAAGATGTTTTCTCCCTGTTTGACCCCATGCTTGTAGGTTAGACAGTCATACACATCTTCGCACATTTTGGTTGATAACAGCCCCCCTATTATGATGAGGCCCATGTGGCTGAATTACACAGTGTTACCATAATTACTTTTCATAGCCTTTCACCTTCAACAAAAAGCCCCTCCGCCCCGCCCAGAAGGACCCAGTGACCCAGTCAGACTTAAGATGAATGAAACCATTTTCGAAAGACATTTCGCCGCACTAAGCATCTCATCTTGGATCATTTTGGCATATCGTCATAGTTCGCTCGAAACCTACCCCGCTCCGGCCTGAGGTTGGATGCGTCCAGATGGCACTGCAGGGTTTGTAGTTTGCCTTCTCGCTCCTGAGATGAACGGGAGTCACCTACTTGCGGCCCCCAAGAATGGGATGGTTTCATCACCAAAAGTTGGGTTAAAACCAACAAAAGTCATCAAGCAGAGGAAACTGTTGCGCGTGCATAATATATATAATATAATATATGTATGTATATGTATATATATATACATATATATATATACATGAGTGGCGGACAAAATTATTTGTTCCTCGCAATTGCCACGGGCGAAACTGGATCGTCCCCTATCGGTTGTGAAGATTTTCGCTCTTTGATAACATCCAGTAGCAAGCGCTGCTCGTTGTACAGCCCTGCTTGTAGCCGCTGCTGTAGAAATAAACGCCCTCCAGATTATTATTGTGGGAACGTGTTGGAATCTAGGGGTATGGTGCTGGGTCGTCCCCTATCGGTTGTGAAGGTTTCGTGAAGGCGAGCAAAGTTCAAGGCAGCTCTCTACTACTTTCAAATGCTAATAATTTTGTCCGATACTCATATGTAGATAGCATCAGTATATGTTATAAATTGTATATATATATACACATAGATGTGCGTCTAGTTTACATATCAATTCCATTTTATATCGCTTGAATGGTGGTATAATGGTGGCTTTAACCTGTTAATCATCAAAAATTGTGTTTAATGAATATCTAACCAGCAAAAATCATGGGTATATACTATCACAAACTGGTGATATAATGGAATATGATTGACATACTAATCTGTATTAATGGAATATTGGTGTTGGTGGATTTACCCCAACATACCCCAACTTAAGAGTTTGCTCTGGAGAGTTAAATCATCTGGGAATTTTCCACAGCTCCGGCAAATTACCGGAGAGTTATTAGATTGTTATTGGCTATAAAAAATGACCAAACATGCCGTCTCAATGACAGTCCAATCGATCCCTTCATCCCTTCAGCTGCAGCCAAAGATCTCTAGGATCTCCTGCAACAGCCTCTCCCCGACAACAGAGAAATCACATTCGGTTTCTTCCAAAACGTCTGTTCTGGTTGCCACGATCTGATCTTTGACACCTCATGACACGAAGGGAATAGCTTTCCCGTACGTCCAACATAGGGTGGGAGTGGGTTCCTTGGAGATGTCCCCGTTTTAAACATGAACTTTGTGGGGATGTTTCACTGCCATTTGACATCCAACCACGAAAAAGATAAAAGATCCAAAAGGGATGTGTAAAGCATTGTAAAACCCTCAAAACATCTCAAAACATTCAAAACTGTGAAATAAAGTGTGTTTTTCTTTCCCGAAATTTTGCTACTGAAAAGAAATCCCACGGTTGAGAATACCAAAAAACAATGCACAGTAAACATGGCCATATATTTGGGGGCACACCATGTTTCTGGACAAACCCCAACAGCCGAGGCTCTTCTAGGGGTCTGTGGGGAGGCATAAACCTTGGCCAATCGGATGAGGATCCATCCGGTAAGCGGCTTGTGATGGTTATAACGAAAGACTATCCAATAGTTCAATAGTTATCTCCATTAAATAGCTCAATCCAACACTAATTCAGCACTTATATATAATTTTAAAATCGTCATTGCTATAATGATATGCTATAAGATGGTTTGTATTTGCTTATGCGCTCCATGTCCAACAAGCATGTGTTCCCATTTTTCATAAGTCATGTTGCCGTTTCCACCCACTCCTGCCATATCCTGCCATTCTAAATAATGCTTTCCAACCAGGCGTCGCCCCTGGCGTCATGGGGATGTCCCATTGCCACTTTCCATCATGATGGTCCGATTGGAGGAACAACATGATCCAACTACAAGATCTACAAGCTTTTGCTGTTGCTGTTTACTGGTAGTTTTTTCACTTTCTGGTAGTTTTCGTTTACTTTCGGCAAAACTTGCTGTTCGTCTACCGGGCTTTTTTTGTGGTAAGGACCCCCCCCCCTGGTTGAACGCCCAGGTGCTGCTGCTACTTGGTCCTTTTCGGGTCGGAAGTGACTGGAGGTGAATGGGTCTTCCCCCCATGTTACCAAGATTTGAATAAAAAGTATAATGTTATTTTATGTTATTTTATGGGATCTGTATACAGTAGGTATACAATCAACCTGATACAACATGATACAACCATCTCATATTTGATTGCCATGCCATTCACTGGAGGGCATACAGATGTATACTGTACTGCTTCTGTTCCTCTTCCCCCACCCCCAATCACATTGAAGAAATGTTTTGGACGACTGCATATAAATTTTATAAATGCATCAAGAATAGGGGAATCAAGGAAAACCACCTACCACATAAACAACTTCCCGTCCTGAGTCAAACCACGTAGATCTGCGTTGCCCAGCCCTGGCAAAACCTGCGCTGAAGAAGGGAAGCCCATGAAATGCTTCAAGCAGCAGAAATGGGATGAAATGGGATGATTTAAGCAATAAACTCAACAAACATGGAGATATCATGCATACAACTCCAAAAATGGGATGGTTTGCACCATTTTTGCCAGTTAAACCACCATTCCTCAAATCAAACTGTGTGGGTCTCAAACTCTTGACCCATTGTGGCCTCAGGAACCTGTGGAGCACATGCTCCACATAGCCTCTGTGTTGAAACCACCAGAACAAATGGTGAGATCATGCGATATCCCCGCGAGAAAGGTTGCTCTACCATGTTCCACCCCATTTTTTTGCGAGGGGGGGATGATGATACTATATAAAAGTACCATATAATACTGCATAATACTATATCACATTGCACCATACTGTATTATAATACTATGTTAATTACACATATAATGCAGGCACGCCGCATGCTGTGCCAGGGTTCCGGACGAAAAAGCAAACTGTGATCCACCCAACACCTCGCTGGGCCTTACTGGATGATGCACCACACCCCATGCGGAGATTCCCGTGCCGCTACCTAGCTATGAACCCAGAAGTCCCAGTGTTAGCCGGGGCTATGTCGGCTATGTGTTTGCTGAAGTGATGCATGAGATAAAGCCGCTGTTTGCTGCATCACTTGAAGATTTCAACGTCAGCAACTGGGCTTCCCATTGAGCCAAAGAGACTCCAGTCGGCACAGGGTGGGTGAAGTCCACATCTTTGGTGGGGTACCAAAATGCTACCTCACCCCAAATGGCCCTACGATCAATAGCCTAGAGTCTTGGAGCTTCACTACACTGACCCCAGCGGCTCCTCCAATTTGGAAGTTGTTTCCTCTCGACTCAGCAGATCATAACCTGACGCCCGGTTGGACCCGCAGTCAAAAAGGCCTCCACAACCAAGGTGTGATTTGGATCCGGACCATCATTGTTGTAGATCTCCAGGTAGGAGATAAACATGCCTACAAGGAGCACAATATGCAATGATGCAACGGCAAAATGCTTGGCAACCGCCGGTTCCGTACTTGATGGGGATACAGCCAGCTCCAGCTGTTGCAACCTTTTTTACCAGCTGGGAGCCAGGCGGTATGATGCGTCTTTCCGCTTTTTGAACTCCTAACCGTGCACGGATGGCGACCGTGTGCCGCAGTGACCGGTAGAATGACTGCAGTTTGTAAGTGTCTTGGCAGTTGAGCGCAGCTCATTCCACCAAAGTTATGGAGTTGATTGGCGCCCGAATCATTGCATATGTTGGAAACAACCAGCCAACCAACCAATTAACATCAATTAACCAACCAAATAACCAACCAACCAACCAACCAACCAACCAGTGGAGGAATAACTCGCTGGCTGAATCATTCAACGTATGCGGGGCCCAGGGAGCACCCATTCACATCACCGAGTGGGGACCTGAAAAATCAGCAGCACAACTAACCACAAAAGAATGTAACATGATGTAAGTATCGTGTTTAAAACCTCAAGATCCAAAACATCAAAAAATTAGGGTGCTTGAATCCCTAGTCTTGATGCTGAATATTTTAGATTGTTGTTTTTTTTTACATTTCAAACATCTCGAAACTTGAAACCAACCAATCAATCCAAGACCAACCCGGCCTCAAAGATGTAGGCAATGGTGCGTGGAATCAGTCCTCTGTCTTCATACCTTTCGGCACCTGGAGGCTTTAAAGGCCCTTTGGGAGATGTGGATGTGGCCAGGGCCACCTGGGGACCTCCCAAAATATGTAAGGTGGGATCATGATCGGAAAATGACATGGAAAATCGACCATGGAAAATATTGGAAAGTGAAAGTGGGATGAATCATGATGAATCGGATATTCTTGGTCAATTCTGATCACAATCGAAGGATGGAAGATCCTTGACGGATATTGACAGCAGTTTTTAGAATTTGAAACCACCAACCAATGTATACTGCAGAAATCGCTGCACACGCCACAGGACACACTTTTTTCCCCCTGCGAGTCCTGTGAGCAGATTGTGCTGAGACCGCGGTTGGAAAAACCGGATCTACCCATATATCAGTGGGTGGGTCCAAAAGGGAACACGAATCGTTTCCCCTATTTTCCAATAATGTTTTCATACGAAAATATATTGGAGCTGGTTTCAACGTTAAAAAATGGTCAACTTGTAGAAACCCCGACAACAACAACGATAGAAATTCGGTCCAAGACCCGCTATTTCTCACTAAAATCATGGTGGAAACATACTTGTTCGCCACTTTTTCATACTTTTTCTATCTATAGACAGGGCATGATAGGGCCAACTGGTGCCCCACCTTTCAGACCTCCCCACGGCACGGCTCGCCCTCAGCGTCGCCGGGATCGTGAGCGGCGCTGGGACCGCGAGCGTTTCCGTTCGCGCGACCTGCGGGGGCTCCTCCGCGGGTTCTTCCTGGCGGCCGGCTGATGGGTCAACCAGCAAAACATGGGATGACAAAAAAACAACGCAAGAATGGGGAAATGGTGATTTAAGCAACTAAATTGGAAATATATAGTATCAAAAATAAGAAGAATATATTATATATATATATCAGATTCAAATCAGGTATATAAATCGGGTATATGTGATTTAACCAACACACTGGTTAAATTGGGATATGATGGGGATTAAACCATCAAAATTGGAATTGGCATGAATTAACCACAAAAATGGGAATATATTGGGAGTGGATGGAAATAGAACCTATCAATGATGGGTTGGGGATGATTCAGACTTTTCGGAAATGATGGTGATTCTTGGGAATTAATGGGATATAATGAGGGATATTGGGTGGTACTGGAATGATTATATATATATATATATATTGGCTGGATAAGGGGAAAAAACAACCAAACACAGATGTTTAACCAACAAGATATGGTAACTAGAGGTAAACCAACCGGTGATGGATAGCTTAATGCTTTATAGCAACCCCCATATTTCAAATAGAAAAGTTGGAAACCTGAGAAATGACGGGATAATATAGTTCACATCCGGAAAGAAAAAATATATATGTTTGATTATTTTTGGGGGTTGCTGTAAATCAAATAATCAAATCGAGTATCTAACTCAGATTAACATCAGGTATACAAATAATGTTTCCAATGAACTATATCAAATTCGGATATGTACATATATATGTGCCCATATATGTAGGTATAATTTTTAATCCCATATATATATACCTATTAAACTGTTTATATGTGTAAATAATGTTCCCAATGAACTAATATATATATATATATATATTAATCAGGTGTATATATATATATCTATCTATCTATCTATCTATCTATCTATCTATCTATCTATCTATCTATCTGTGTGTGATTTAAAGAATGGTTAGTATGTTCCCAATGATTATTCCCATGTCTGACTCCCCTGGATTCACCAATCAGTGAATCACAAATTCTTCCGAAACGAAAAAGTCACCTGATTCGCCAAGCAAAACAAACTTCCTTAGCTATAGTCAAAGCGTGAAATGCTGGTGAATTCATGCTAACTCTCCATTTTTGCTGGGTAGAATCCCAAGTTTCCATCATTTCCTGATGGTTTAATTAGTTTCATCCCCATTTTTATGGGAAAAATCCAATTTTGTTTCCCATTGAAACCCAGGCGTTTCAACCTCGGACTCTTCCGCTCGTTGCCCTTCTCATCTCGTGGGGGTCGACCACTGCGCGTGGGCTCGCCCCGGGCCGCCCGCTGGGCATTGTCCAAGTAGCTCCCAGGAGCAGCTGGGCCAGGTTTGCCCAGAGATTGACCCTCGCCCAACTTGCGAAGGAGCAACATGGCCTTGGACATTGAAAGTGGAGAATCATCACTTAGACATAAAGAAACAAACAGAGATTTCAGACAAAAACACAGAGTGAAACATGATGAGTTTGTAACATAAGAAGTTGAACTGATTTTTTGGAAGAAATACATATTAAGAATAAGGATACAATAAGTTGATATAAATATAACATAATATAGCCCACCAGAACCACACTAAGAAATAGTGTTAACATACATAATGTAACTTCATTTAAGTCTGTGTAGTCTTAGTTGGTCTGCTGATCCTTGGCCAAAAATTCACCAGCCATTTGTGGTTCCATTGATGCCAATGCTAGAAGAAGAACATCAGATTGCTGGCCAATCTCCGCAAAAAAAATGCAGTAAAAACCAGCCCCACTATGTTCGATAACTAAAAAAAAACTTTTTGCAGGTCAAATCTTCATTTTTGGCTAAACACAAAACATACAAAACCCAGTGACCATGGCCGAGGGCCGGTTGGAGACCTCCAAGTGCCTTTCAATCTCGATGAGGTACTCCTTGCGACGGGCATCATCATATCTGGCCAGGATGTCAGCCAGCTTGGATTCTGCCTGCGGCAACTTGGCTGATGTTCATTGATTTTCTGTATATAACTATGATTATGGATCAATACCTATTAATACCATGTTTAATGGGATGAACATCCATTTACCAGCGATTTTGATGTTCACCAGGGGTACAAGGTTTTGACACACTGCCATATAACTATGATAGGGGAAAGATTTCGGGGATCTATTTTTTAGGACCCATCAAAACTGGTGATTTGACATGGCATAAAATGGCAATGGAAATCGAATATCTTGGGGGATGCCGAAAATCCAGTTGGTAACAGTTAGTGGTTTTCATAACCACGATAGAACCCTCTTAGACAAGGTTCCAAGTATATACAGTAATATAGGGCATATAATCCATTTAGGTCATCAAACATGGCTGGGAAATCCCCGCACTAGATGGAGATTCTAATAGCCAAATCCATCCAAATCCTCTATCAAAAATGGCGGTTTTAATGGGGAAATCATCGAAATATCATCGAACTAAATGTGTTTCTTTGGGAAACCATCTGCAAATGGAGCTTCTAATTCTGGAGGATTATCTTTAAATGGAGGTTTGAGTTTCGTGGGAAAATCATCGAACTATAGCTGGGGAGTCTTCCAACAAACCATGTTTTATGACCAAGGGGAAATTTACTGTAAGTCCCCTGCTCAAAGTGCCACTTACTTACGCAGCTAAATTCCAAAATTTAGGGAAAAAAAGAGACAACAAATTGTCATTTGCCCGTGGTAAACCTAGCTAAGATCAGTTAGGCCTTACAAAGCCTCAAAAATGGGATGATGAACCCAAACTCGCCATATTTTTCAGAGGTTTCAACCCCTGGAACCCTCCTTTTCTGCACAAAAAGCTTGGCTGAAGACCCGGGCCCCGGCCCCGGGACCTGCTCATCCAACTTATACTTCTTCGAGACCGCTGCCAAGTCCTGGACATATCTTGGTGGGATGGTTACAGTAATGGTTGGTTAATGGTGGTTCATGGTATATGGTTAATTCAAGTGAATGGGATGATTATGATGATTCATTAGTTATTGGCTTCAGCACGTTACCCCCATAATTAATCAAACCTGGAAATGGTAAATCCCCAATTTATAAATGATTTTCCGAGCCATCAGCCTTCATTTAGTGCAGGAATTTTCCAGCCAGCCACCTTTGATGACGCCGGAGGGTAATCGGGACACACAGTTCGTACCCTACGTGCAGCCGTTCGTCTTTGTCATCATTCATTGCGGTATCCACCCGTCAATATCCCAATAGTGGTACACCATATCCATATATGAAATAAAACCTATATCTATATCTCAGAATGGATTATTAGAGAATATCCAATGCTTTAAAACCCGATCCATTAATATCCGGTGTGGTGTATTATTCATCCATTAAATATCCATTAGATATCCCATTTACAATGCACCGTATCCCATTGGTGATAGTGATATATCCATAGCATGATCCGGTGACTTTCCGTAGCTATCCTATGGATTAATCCACCACACCAGATTTTTTTCTGGATCGGGTTTTAAAACATTCTGGATATTCTCTAATACCCTCCGGTAAACTGTTACATAACTATAGAAAGATCCACCATGTTCAATGGGAAATTCCACTATGTCTATGGTCATGTTCAATAGCAAACTGTTAAATTACCAGAGGGTATATCCCATGAATCATCATTAATCACCAATAAATCACAATTAACCATGATTAACCACTATTTACCATTACTGGATATGATGTTCCATGACTAAGGGAACCATTAACCATGATGAACCATCATTCATCACCATTAATCACCTATAAATCACTGGTTAACCACTGGATAATTTATTAACAGTTCATTAATGGAACCTTAATGGTTAGTAACCATTAACCAATCATTAATCACCAATCAATCACCATTAACCATGATTAACCATGATTAACCACTGGATGTTCCATGAAATCATCCAGTCCTTGTCTGCTTTCACCTTGCCCACAAAGGTGCCCTCTTCCATCTCCCGCATCTTCACCACCAACAGGCCCGCGGGCGAATTGGCCCGCTCCAAGACGTCATAGAGCCCTTTTATAACGTGGCGGGCGTAGCAACACAAAAAAAAAAAACACAAAAAAAAAATGGTTAGAAAATGTTAGATCTGATCAAACCATTGGTAATCTTAGTTGATTTTTGAGTTGATCTTTTAGTTGATTTGGTTCAATCTTATCAATTAAACAGATTGGATTTCACCAAGAAAAATGATGGTATAACATGGTATATAACTATAGATATGAGCCATAAACAAAATGCATGTCAATGACAAAAAATCATGGTATAACGGTATAAATGGATGATAAGATATGATAAGTGGGTGCAGGACCTGACTCCTTTAATGGCTGATAAGCCATTAATCTAACTGGGGTATATCCTATCCTATGTGTCAGTGAATTTATAGCGGCTGTATCCCCATTTTATGGCATCCTTCTAGCTTAAATATGCTTAAATATGCTTCAATCCCAATTTCATCCAATTTCCATAGCAATCATCCCAGTGTTCTGTGGTTGACTATGCGCGCATACTTGTCGGATGTTTGACAACACCAACTCACCAACCACATAAATTTCCCCGGCCAAGAGTCGTTCCAGATCTGGCACAAACGTCTCTTGCCTGTTCTTCATGATCTCATTCAGCCTCCGTGCATGCCGCTCTTCGATGTGGAAATAATCGCAGAGCTCCTCGATGAAAATTGGGCCTATAGGGGGGGAACCATCCATAAGTTGGAAGTTGAAACCCATATAAAAAGTTGATGTCAACCGCTCCTGAACGTCAGGGTCAATCAAATTGCTATCCTCTGGTTCTGCAGCAGCGGCACCCTGGGGGATGGCCGCAGAAGGTTGTGCTGGGTTGGCCAAAGTAGCCAAAATCAGAGGATTCGCCTGCAGAAGTGGATTGGCAAACCTTGGATTTGCGTCAGGGCCATCCAAAAAAAAAATACCTTCTGAAAACTGAAGGTTGCTATGGAAAACGGTCCATTTATCCATTTATTATAGATGGTTTACCTGTTAAAAACATGTAGTTCGATGATTTACTGTACCTATTAAACATGGTGATTCTTCCAAAGCTATGTGAGTTTCCTGATGTTTACTGGCGGTTTGCTGCATGATCTTACCAATTTGGGGAGGAAAAAAACTACATGACTCGGAAGTCACAACATCCCAGTGGATTTCCCGGTGGAAACCAGCCATCATCTGGGGCTGGTGGTTGACCTACCCCTCTGGAAAATATGAGTTCGTCATTTGGGATTATGAAATTCCCAACATATGGAAAGTCATAGAATTCCATGGTTCCAAACCACCAGCCAGAATAAGAAACATAAGAAACATCTCAAAAAACTCATAAAACCAGCAGTTTTCTATAGTTTCCTTCTCCAGGACACTGATTTCCCAGTGGATTGTTGGCAAAGATTCCAGCCAAAATTGGATCCACAGGCGGAGCTGGTGGAGGCCCTGGCGGTGGATCTGCGTCCTCCCCACCATGCCGCTTGGCGCGGCCCATGGCCGTGGGCGGAAGTTTACGCAGCTACAAGAAATGTCACGTCCCTTTGGCGAAATCGAGCTTCTCGTCATGACTATATGGTTCTGATATGCTCTGATATGTTCTGATGTTCTGATTCCGATGCCTTGACTAAGAATGTCCTGCTGCTGTGCATCTGCCAGCGCGAAAAAACATGGGTCTTGACTCAACACATCTCGTTTTCAATACACACATCTCGAGCATCATCAAGCATCATCAAGCATTATACCTTTCCGGGAGTGCCTTTCCGATTCCTCCAAGGGGCCGTTTTGACTCCGGGGTATCTGCCATGTCTGCACATCTCTGCACCATTCTCCAGACCCCTGGAGATCCCTGGAGCATCCTGCCTCCGGTAATGGTGAAAGTCTTGCCACTGCCCGTCTGACCTCACAACTGGTTTCCGTGCCCAGATATCAACCCCAAACCCGGATGTTTTCAATCTGCAATGCGGAAAAAATGCGATAAAGATGTTTTTTACTATCCGCAATTGCTGACCAGAAATAGGATGAAATAGGTGGGATTGAAACCATCCCCCCATTTGGGGTTATCACTGAGGTTACCACATTAGAGTTTCATTTCGCGGTTTGTATTCTCCAAAGATTTCAGATTCTGCAAACGTGGTTTCAGGGAAGCTTGCGCACATAGCTGTCGCTATCACAACTCCAGCGGCAGACTATGCGAGCATTTCATGGACTGCCAGGTGGCTTAATTCTTTCAACAGGGTCAAATGGGAATGGAATAGCAATCACTTTACAACTTCCCTCGGTTCAACTCTGACTGGATCCCTGGGATCCCGTATACTGTGCTGTGGGCCATATGCGAAGATGGTGCCATTGATACCTTCCATAACCTCGCCGGAGCTGCGAGGTTCCCCATTGCTGCAACCAGGGAACATCAAACATCACTCACAAACTCATCATTTCTGGTTGGTGGTATACCTACCCCTCTGAAAAATATGAGTTCGTCACTTGGAATGATTCTTCCCAATATATGGAAAAATAAAATTCATGTTCCAAACCACCAACCAGATTTTAAACCAGCAGTTTTCTGCTATGGAAAAATCCGACGTTTCTGGGATTTTCTGGGCATGTTTCTGGTGGCTTCAACCAGCCCCAGAGGCTCCCAGGCCCCCCAACATCTTCAATCACCGGCTTGGCCACGACCTCGAAGACCTCCTCCTTGGACGGTTCCCCATGTTCTTTTTGTTGGAGCATCCTATATATCTGGGGATGGGATTATGTATATATTATATAATATATATATAATTATTTATTTATTTATTCATTTACTTATTTATATGTTATGTATATATATATATATGCACCATCCAATCCTAAAGACTGGCCCACTTTTCCCCTTGCGATTCACAGACTACCGCTCCAGCGGCTTCCGTGTGCGCTCCTGCGAGATCTTCATGGGAAGTATGCCATCGAAGCGAAACTTATAGTAGGTCCTGCTGTTGTTCACCTCCCCATCCTTGGTCACCGGCGTTCAGCACGGCCAAAATCTGGATTTTAACCCTTACCCTTTGGTAATTTCACATATTGAAAATGTACAATTTATAGTTGATTTACCTATTCAAAATGGTGATTTTCAATAGCAAACTGTTAGTTTACCAGAGGGTAAAATGCTTGGTCAATAGGGATTCCCATGATAACTGTGATGAGATGATCCGCCCAGATTCTTGGGCACCGGCAGGACCTACCGATGACTGAGCCATGAAAAATATCCCGTCCCATGCAAGTACACTCGTTTAATGGGTACCACAGTACCACCGTTATGAATCGTTATGGGTTATAGTTATATAATATAATATATATAATTAAATATATAACTATATATGTATATATATATGGTTCATAATCCCCAAGCCCATGCTAGCACCCCATCGAAATCAACCATATACTGACCATAATTTATCAATTCTCTACCCCCATGTTTAGTGGTGAAACCAGTTCACAGAGATATTTAATGGGTAAATCCGATATAATCAGACTCTATAACAAACAATCAACAACTCAGGTTAATGTTTGAAATCCCAATAATCCATATCTTATCATTATTCCATATCAATCCCATCAATCCTTATTTTATCATTTGTCCCATTAACCAATTAAGCCATATGAATCCCAATAATCCATATTATTATATCCTTATTATATCCATATTTATATCCATATTTATATCCATATTATATCCATATTAATAATTGATGGTTCTTATGGTTATTGTACTGCTTATTGGCTCCTTTGAAGCCGCCAAAACCATCCACGGTCAGGTGACCTGCACAGAAAAATCGCGCCTTCTCATGGACAAACTCGATGAGTCTGGCATGGAAAATCTTCGTGCATGGGTCAGGAACAGAGGAACCATGATTCCACAAATAATCATTTTATATAGATAACATGGTATATTATAGTGATAAATAGAGATATTTATAGTGATCCTAGAATACCAGAATGTTATAACAATAAATGCCAATCAATATATATATATAACTATATATACGTATATATATATATATTCATTCTCAGTGCATGGTGCTATTATCACTGCCCATATCTTGGAATATTATAGTGATAAATAAGAATATCAATAACAACAACCCACTAGTGATCTGTCAGAATGTGATAACCGAATCTTTTTTTTGAATCTGATCTGGACATTAATATGACAAAAGTCAATAAATTCACCAACCTCAAAAGTTTGGCCATGCGAGGATTCCTCCAATCCTAAGCACAGCCGCCCGTCTGAGTTGCTGGCCCTTCTTCCTGCTTCACTGCCACCGCCTGTCACTGAAGAGGTTGAATCGTTATTAGTTGGGGTTCTTCATAGGACTATTGTATAACCATAAGTTATTACAACCATAACTTATTGGGGTTATATATTCATTGTCATAGGTTATAACCATAATCATGACCCCCATAAGTTGGGATATAACGATGACAATACTAACACCCCTATAACAGTTACCCTCCAGTAAATTAACATAGACCCTGCCAGATAGGGGTTGGAAGACTAGTTTCCACTATAAATAGGTCATGTTCAGGGTCTATGTTAAATTACCAGGGGGTATATATCCACTGGTATGGCAACCACTCCAAAAAATGCCACGAATCCTCGCAGAATGGTGTAAAACTAAAGTTTTCGATCTTTCCCAGCGGTTGCTACAGAACAGTCTGACCAAGTGCATTGCTATTCCTCAACAACCCGAACCATTTCACAATTGCATGTGGAACAGGTGGGACGATATGTCAACCATGGTGCCAATCAGCCAGCCATCAGGATGGTTTCGCCACCATGGGAACAGGTTTTTGGTTCTGATAAGAGCGGTGATCCTTGTTGGCCATGTAGAAAGCGAAAAATCCAAAACGTCTTGTCAAACCGGGGACTTGTATCCAGTATAACGACGTCTTTTTTCTCCGCCAAAGCGAGCATCTGGAGTTGGTCAGCCTGTGAAGATGTCTTGACACTAATCCATATTTATATAACCATATTAAACCATATCAAACCATATTTAATCATATTATATCAAATTAAATCATATGAAACCTACAAACTTCTGCCGTGTTCAACTTCTGCCGTCTGTAGCGGTTACACCGATGCGACTCGTTGCACAAGCGTTTCAGCTGAGCAACTTTCGAAGGTCGGGCGCTGGGACCTCAGCCAAGCCATGGCGACTTGGGAGACCAGGTCCACTTGGAAGTGGATACAGTATATATATATATATATATTATATATATAATATATAATATATAATATATATATAATATAATATATATATAATATATATATATGGGATATATGTGGGATATACACATCACATACAAATATATATTATGTATATATATATATATATGTGTGTGTGGGTGATAAATGGTTATAATGACATCTAGTGGTATATGAGTGACATATATGTTAATGGTATATTAGTGGATAGCATACCATATAATCAGTAATCACGATTGATCTATATGGCATACCATTCATCATAATGGGATATAACCATTTAATATATGTATATCTTCTAAATGTAACTATATATAAGTGGAATACATTATAAATGGATATAACATGATATGATCTATACGTATAACTATCCTTTAGTTTGATGACTTTTTCCGCTTGAACAGCGAGATGCTGAACACCCAGGCAGGCAGTAAACAAGTGAACAAAAATGCACGTGTTTGCGAAGGGATGATGATTGCCTTTGGGTTGATTCACTTGCTCGAA
>Ga0126342_10000554_pt1 | contig 42212 bp, 21 predicted proteins | sample Cyp1metagenome_FD_92528 | JGI IMG/M metagenome (GOLD analysis project Ga0126342, IMG submission 92528) | Coral microbial communities from Lord Howe Island, Old Settlement Bay, Australia - Cyphastrea 1 metagenome | ecosystem: Host-associated > Invertebrates > Cnidaria > Coral ...
AAGCTCATTTCGAAGTCAAAATGTACGAAGCACACCAGCTTCGGACCACTTTTGGAAGTTGTGATATCGAAAAAGTGCACGCTGTTGTGGCGCGAAGCACATTTGGAAGTCAAAATGTACAAAGCACACCATGTTCGGACCACTTTTGGAAGTTGTGATGTCGAAAAAGTGCATGCCGTTGTGGCGCGAAAGCACATTTCGAAGTCAAAAGTGCTAAAAACTGGGGGTACGGAGCACTTTTGGACGTTCAGGTGTCGTTTTGCGTGGCAGGCGCAGGGGATTGCGCACCTTGTCAAAAATGAGTAAAAAACGTGAGGGTTTTGCAGCAGTTTCAACTACAACCACTACATAGACTCCACTCCGCTACACTACACTACATTACACTACATTACACCACAACTACAAGTACAACTACAAGTACAACTGCAACTACAATCACACTACATTACACTACACTATACTAATTACATTACACTACACTAGTTACATTACAGCACGCTACACTACAGTACGCTACACTACACTAACTACAACTACAACTACGGCTACGACTACAACTACGCTACTTTACACTACACTACATTAGACCACCTGGGTACTACATTACTCTACATTACATTACACTACACTCATTACACCACCACGAATGTAACTGCAACTACACTATATACACTAATTACACTACACCACAACTACAACTCCACTACACTACAACTACAACTGCAGCTGCACTACATCATACTACATCCAGCAGTTGTGGGTGACGTGACCGACCAGGTGACCTCTGCAACCATTGTAACCACTCAAAAAAACACCAACTCCAACCACCTTTCAGTCCATCAGTGGATTCGCTCTGCCATCCGTGATTAACAACGACCAAGCTCTCCTATAAGTTTCCTATTTTTGAAACTTCTGCCACCGCCTTGTGCGGTACTACTGGTACTATAATAACAATAAAGTATGATACTTATAACTATATTCAGATGGGGTTATAAACCAACTTATAACTGGGGGGCCCCATCCTGTATACCAACACAGAATGACAGAATGAGATTGAGAGTCTCACCCACTCATACTATACCAGCAAAATCCCAAATCAAAAAAGATACGTTGGATACTTCATTCACATATTAGACTCACAGCAAGAAACGTGATACACAATTCGAAATCAATTCGATATCTATGTGTATTATAGGTGTCTGTGTCTGTGAATTTGTGTGTTTGTACACCAGCCAACTCTTTTGTGAAACACCACCACCGCTTGTACTGTATCCAAATTTGCAGCAGATACCAGCTGGGATAATACCAAAAAAGATGTGGTAAACCCACGGTCATGATCACGCCGGACGGTGCGGGTCTCTGCCAGTCGGGTTCATGCCATTCATCGAGATGGTAGTGACCAAGTCCCCGGTGGCAAACTCCAATGCTTGCGGTAAAAATGGGTATGTTTGCTTGTTGCTGCATTTACCAAATCACAAGTGGAATCTGAAAAAACCTCTTGGATTTTTTTGGCCGCCCTATCTATGCCTGATGATAGCCACTAATTATGGTGTTTGGACACCACGCAAGGACCCTCGGATTTTTGAAGATTTTCCAGGGGTCCATTCCCCACATGTTTCGCAATCAGAAGGACTCCTCCGACCAAACATATGTACGGGTTAATGATGAATATGGATCTACAACCAGTCACCCACGTATCTGATCTAGCTGGATTGTCCCAAAAGGATACCATCGCAATTCAGGGCCTTTGATGTTCCAAGATTTTCCTTTTTGTTGGAATCTGCTTCATGGTTTTGCCCCAATTTGTGGCTATCTCAATGGTTTTTTTCCCCTGGCTGGACTGACCTAAGGTCCAGGGGTACCACAGGCCCTTAGGCGAATCTTCAGTGCCCCAAAAAGCCGTTTTTTTGTTTGCCTGGTGTATTTTCCCATCCAAATTTCACCAGAATAGTCACCAAAATTCGAAATCCTAACAAACAAAGTCACCCCAGCGTAAATGGCCTTGATTTCCCAGCCTGGCTTATGAACAAAAACATGACTCAGCTGCCGCCGGCCGGAGCATCACTCTTTGGTGGAGATTTTAGGATGTGCCTGAGAAGACGGAGGGTTGCTGCATGCTTTGCGGTTGTGGGTGTCGTCATCGTCCTTGTTATTTTGTTGTGGTTACGGCTAGTGTTTGGTTGCTGTCTTGTTGGTGTCGGTGTTGATGATGTTGATGTTGATATTGATGCTGATACAGTTTAGATTGATGTTGATGTTGTTGTGGTTGTGGTTCTTGATGTTGTTGTGGTTGTCGTCTTTGTCGTCGTTGTCGTGCTGGTCGTTGTTCTTTTCCTTGTCCTTGTTCTCGCTGGTGCGGTGCTGGTGCTGGTGCTGCTTCTGCTGCTTCTGCTGCTTCTGCTGCTGCTGCTGCTGCTGCCGCTGCCGCTGCTGCTGCTGCTGCTGTTGCTGCTGGAACGGGGCCCCACAAGAATTGCAGATTTAACAGGATCTATGATGATGTTGTTTGATGATGTTTGATGTTGCTATATTGGAACTGCAAGCTGGGCTGCCACGCTGGTTGGGGGCGTCGTTGCACCTTTACGCTTGAATAAATTGAAGGTCCCTGCTGGCGCCCCGCGCGACCTGGGCCAGACCAGATCCACAGACGTCTGGCTTCAAAGTAAATACTTGGGAGGGTACATCGGGTACCCTCTGGTTATGTCAAAATAGCTATTAAACATGGCCATTTATAGTGGATTTTCCCATTAAAAATAGTGATTTTCCATAGGTATGTTAGTTTACCAGAGGGTACCTCCCAAATGGCTAGTGAATGATCAGGAATTGGATGATTAACCATGGAATTGGGTGTATTGTTCAGACAGACAAACCCAAGTAACCCAAGTATTTGGCTCTGAAACGTTGCTTTGACAAACGGCGCAAACCCAGACCCTACTCGCTACCGCCAGTATGAATTCAAATAACCTCATGCCTGGACCAAGAAAGTGATTGAAATGAACTTATGTGAATCATGATCAATCCATCTGAAGTCCATCACAATTCGATAATGATATTTTTTAACACGGAAAGATTGGAATCATCGAGCACGCTGACTACAAATGGCCCAAGTTGGCTCTTGCGTTGCTATTTGTTCGTCGCTTGAGGCGTTTATGGTTGACATGTGTTTGAACCGCCAGTCACCGGTGCTTCTCCATCTTATCCACATTGTATCCTTATCAACAGCCACCAGTTTTTGTTCTTAAATCATCTTATGTAAAACATCCTAAATCACAATTTTGATGAGTAAATTACCATGTTCGATTGTTAAACGGCCAGTGATGCTTCCCTGGGGCTAAGGTGCTCTTTTCGCAGTAAGTTGGGGAAGGTTGACTGCGGCGGCCGTGTCACCTGGAAAAGCGGGCCGCAGAGAGGAAGGGCCAAAGTATGTCGAACTTGATCGAACTTGTCACAGCAGAGCAACCCCACAAGAAACAGACAAGTAAAATCCGTTTCTTAAATGTGACAAATTGAACCTGTTCTATTTTGTTGGGGGTACCAAAAACACTGCTGAAGTACGAATGGTATCCTTAAAATTGCTGAAATCTCTGCGATTCTGTGAATGTATTATTATGAATATACCTATCTGTGAGTCCTGTGCATGATTTCAACCGTACACAAATTTGCAAAGCAAGGGGATTGGACGGCAAAATCATCATGTGTTCCTGAACTGAGTTTTTGTTTGTCACACGTATTGGAGTCGCGTCGCTAAGTTACGGCTAGCCTCCACTAGTCGCTGATTTCCGGTGGGGCGAAGTAGCTAAGAGATATACCCTCTGGTTATTTAACATAGCCATGGAAAATGGTCCATTTATAGTTGATTTACCCATTAAAGATGGTGATTTTTCACAGCTACGTTAGTTTACCAGAGGGTAAGGAGAGTCTGCAAATAGCGAAAAGAAAAAATGGGAAATCCTCGGCTCTCTAGGATTCTCTAGGACCATATTGCGGGACTCTATTAATCCCGGGACCCACTTGGGTCATTTAGTCATTTGAGGCTTGTTCTGATTCTAACGATGACAGACCGGCTGGTGGAGTTGAAACAAATCGCCACACTTTTGGCACATTGGCACATTGGCATTTCGCCCATACCAACATGCATGGAACGTGTGAATGTGCAGAATCACATCACTATATATATATCATTATATCTCATTGTATCTCATTATATATCATTATACATCATTGTATAGCATTATATATCATTATCTATCATTCTCTATCATTATATATACAAGTATATATATATCACTACATATCATTCTATATATCACTATACATATAATTAGTTCTCACTTTATTACAATAATGTATATATATATAACAATACATCAATATGCATGCATATACTGTATGTATATATGCATGTATGTATAATATATATATATATATATCACTATATATCACCATGTATCACTATATATCACTGTACATCACTATATATCATTATATACATATATATATATATTTCACTATACATCACTATGCATCACTATACATCACTATATATCACTATATATCACTAAATCTCACTAATATATCAGTAAACATCACCCCATCTATATAATTATATATATATATCACTAAACACCACTATATTTCGTAGTTGTACGACCTGCAGTACTTTGCAGCACAAAATGTGGCCAAATGCACAAAAACACACGGGCGTCCCTAAACCGGGGTCCAATTAGGTCTGCTACCCATCCAGTTGCTTTCTCCATGTCATCAATCTTCCCACTTGCAGTTGCACCCCAGGACCGAAAGTGGATAGTAACAGTAAAATATGTATAAACCCAATTATGTAGGGGTTACCCATATGATACCTTAGTTATATATGGATCTTGGATTAAAAAATATCAAGCAGTGACTGCCGAATTCTGTTTTTTATTATACCCTTCTTATATTATCACATTATACCCCCCCATTTTATCCATGTGATCATTATATATGGAGTGTATATATATATATTCATTTGGGGTACCCCCATGACTTAGGAAACCCCCATATGGCTTTTATACTACGGTTCCAAAAAAACCTTCTGGTAAACATACAACTATGGAAAATCACCATGTTTACATATGTTTACTATGTACATCAACTATACATGATCATTTTCAATACCCTCTGGTAAACTGTTCCATAACTATGGAAAATCACCATTTTTTATGGGAAAATCCACTATTTCTATGGCCATTTTCAATAGTTACTCAGTTACTGGCAACGCGAAATCCTGCACCACCCAGCTGCCCAGCTCGGAGCCTCGGGGACGCTGCCGGAGCTCAAATCTCGAGGCGGCTGGCTGCTGCCATAGGTGGCTAAACGAGAAGATCCGCCCAGCTCCTCGCGAGATCCAAGAAATCTGGGAAAATCATGGGAAATTCATGGGAATGATATCCCATAGGATCCATGGTGCTGGTATATATGCTAACATAAAGGGGGTATATTGGTGCTAAATGTTACCATATATAGCATACATGGATCCTATGGGTATAGGAATAATATAGGAAAATAAGCGAAACGACAGGAAGATACGACATTCGGTTCCCAATTCGTTTGACTGTTTCATTGCAGTTTTTTCTACCAGAAAATATTTTTGGTTCCGAACCATGAAGTCGCCCGGTTTCAAAGCCACATGGCCAATCTTAGATACCGATGAGAGTGATCAGAGTGTTCAGTAGTTTATCATGAAATGGATGTATGGTAGTTTATCAGAGTGATTATCCATCATAGTCATGAAATATGGGAGTTGTATCTAAAATGGATTCCACATCGGACATTCTCACTTATCAGAGTGAAAACTAGACGACCGTGTGGCCCGAAAGAAAGCAGGAGGGAGGAGACGAGAAGACAATACACAAGAAAATAGGATGAATGATGATGGTGATGATGGTGGTGATGTTGACGGTGATGAATGTCCTATTGATGTAGCTAGAACCTCTCATTTCAGATAGTTTTTGCAGCGTTTTGCTAGAACTTCTTAGTTTACATGGTACGGCATGTGCAATATTTCAGCATTGTGGAACTTCAACCTTAATTGTGGAGATAGAACCTAGTTTTCCTGTCGCATGATATTTGCTGCATTTTAGACAATATGTTCACGGCAGTGTGAGACTTCAACCGTCCATTTTGCATGGTGCACATGGCATTGCGGAACTTAAACCTTCCTTTTTGCATGGTGTATGCAATATTGTGGAACTGCAACCTTCCATGTAGCATAACTCTTGAGACATTGTAGAGTTCGACCTTTCATTTTAGATCATTCTTGAGGCATTGTGAACCAGTAACTTGTTCAACTCTTCAGTTCCATCTCATTGAGTGTTTGTGGGCCTCACCATCCTCACCATATTGAAATTGTATTCCAATTTTGTCGGTAAAATCCCATTTTCGTCCCCAGATCGCTGCACCTCTCTGATCGCCTGGCGCAGCACTGGTAGGAGCGCATCATTGATGCTTTGTTCCGAGCCGGCCTGGAGAATGGGCTTGTGGAGGGGGTAAAAACAGCCTCGAAATTTCACATGGAGCTTCCAAACCAATGATTTTTCGGGGGCATATGTTAAACTTAGGAACTTTAATAGGGATTCAATGGAATTGAGTCCACAAAGATGATAACCAAGATGATTGGTTTGGTGTACAACTTGGTTTTGGGGTTGAACATCTTGGAAAACAACCCAATTTGTGGCCTATTTTTTTCTTTTGCATCATGTTTGATCAGGCGTGTGTTGGGGGCATACCCAATGTTTGGACAGACCCGCTAAATCTAGGGACGTCATAAAAGCAACAAAAAATTATCAGAATTTTGTCGGCAATTCTCTGATGTGTCTATCCTCATTCCATAGTCAAAAGTGGTTCTGTAAGTGATACCATCTGGTTATTTAACATAGCCATGGAAAATCACCATTTTTAATAGGTAAACCATCTATAAATGGGCCATTTTCCATGGCTATGTTAAATAACCAGAGGGTATACGAAAAAAAGTGGATGGTTCGAACTGTCGCAAAAAAAGTGAACTTTATGTGTGTAAAAAAAAAATGATGCTTAAATTAATGTACTTGAAAAATGTCGTTGATCACTTGAAACCAATGAGATGATGTTCATCCCGTAACTCCACTGGCACTCAACAGCTGCCATTTCAACAGTGCCGAACATTTGTTGCGTTACCGAAAAAACCATCATCTTCGGTGTTCTTTTTGCAGCCCACAAAACTTCGAAAACGTATCCAAAAGTTGAAAACATATAGGAACATGGTGGACAAACGACCATTGTTCTGGACTTTTTGCCATCTTTTTTTTGGGGGGTTGACGACGTCACCCAAGCCTCAAGATCTGAACTTCCTGGGCAAGGAAAAAACATCTGGCTCTGGTAATTTGTTGCCCCCCATCTGAAGGAAAGAGTTGGCAGACCTGTTTGAAGGGATGGAAAAACCAGCTATGATCATGACACCACCAGCCTAGATTTTGTTTCAGGAAAACATCGAACGTCCGCGATGGTTTAGATCAAGAAGCCGTCTGCCAAAAATCCCATAAAATCAACCCCTGTTTTTTACGATTTTGCAGATTACATGGATATATATATATATATGCATATATATATATGGATATTCAAATTACATGGAACATGGATTCATATATCAAAGGAGGTGGTCCTTCGGGATAACATGGATTCATCTTATACTGGTTGGTGGTTGACCTACCCCTCTGAAAAATATGATTTCGTCAGTTGGGATGATGACATTCCCAATATATGGAAAAATAAAACATGTTCCAAACCACAAACCAGTATATCTAGTTTCAAATTCTTGATCTTCCTGGGAGTATGTACTTCCACCATGATGGATTTCACCGGAGCCTCACGTGCCCACATTTTTAGGTTCCCTTGATCAATCTGCCGCCATCCTGAGGAGCTGCCTGAGGATCTACAACACTTCAGGGACTAGCCTCATGTAAGCATAGCTATTGAAAATTGTCATTTATGTTTGATTTACCCATTAAACGTTGTCATTTGTTTTTTTTGTCCATGACTTTCCATAGTTCTGTGACTTTAGCAAGGACTGGGACCCAGTCGTTTCGTCGTTTCACCAAGTTTCCCCCGCGCGGCAGTCCACGACACAATTCTTGCATCTGCTTTTCACCTCCCGTGAGGAGCTGATAGGAGCTGGGCAAATCATCTAAGAAACATCAACCATTTAAAGCCATCAGCCAAAGATCCAATCAATCAGGAGATGCTGGATTGAAATGGATTTAACACAACCATGATCATCTGCAATTCGATCCATGGAGAGTAAGCTCCCGAATTGTTTATTCCCTGACTCGGAAAAATTTCGGATCTGTCGGTCAACGGCAGTGAAGGATTGCTTAAGCATTGAGAGATTCAAGTGCTTTCAACTAAAAAACGATCAGTCGTGTAGAATATAGAATCAACTTCGGTATTATTCATAACCATTCAATGATTTGATGGTGATATTGGTGATATTCCAGCATTTTTGAATGGTAGGTACGGTGAAATATGTTAAATCTCCCAGGAGATGATCTCATCGGTTCGCCTTCCAGACACTCAAGATCGCGCGGTTGGCAGATCCACAGATAGCGCCTGGGTCGAAGAAAAGCGAGGCAGACACAACTTGGCAGCCGATGTGTTCCTTACACTTTACATTCACTGTCCGTATATACATATATATATATACAAAGTATATCAAATTACAATCCGCATTCATGATCATGTATATATGCATATATAAAAATATTTAATATATATATACACACTTATATACCTAAACAGCCTTGACTTGATTGACTGCCATTAATCAGCTGCAAAGACCCAACTAAAACTCTACAATAAGACCCTACAAACCTGCGGTGCTAGGGTGTCTCTCTGACGCCTAGACGATCAAACTCTGTCATGTTCACTCATGCCCAATTCTTCTATCAGTTGCTGAATCATTTTCCCGATTTCTGACTCTACCGTGTTGATCTTTCGTTCTTGTTGATCACATCATTGTGCCTCCTCGTTTGGCTAACCTTTTCTGATTAAATGACACATGGTTTGCTGGGCATATCAGTGTTGGTGAAAGCTGGTAAAATATTTGTCTGGCTGAATTGTAGCCTATTTTTGAAGGTGGTTCCTCTCATCATTGTCAGATTGTGCCAAGTCGTTATCATTCACTCAGTTTCCTGCTCCCATGACTATTTGTTGCTGACGAATTCTCTGTTTTGGTTGCAACAACCATTCTGCTTGGACAACTTCTCCGTATTGTTTATCTTACCCAGACACAACCACAAAACAACCATGCCAAGCTACTTATCTTTTCTGCTCCTGTCATCGGTTCGTCAGTGCTGGAAACTGCACCAAACACCGAACAGTCGACTTAAAATATATGATAATATATATATATATATGTATATGTTGTGTACATATATATATATATGTGTATATGATCATACATGTATATATGTATATATATATGATCATACATATATATATATATATGTAATATATATACATATATATATATTACATATATATATGTATATATTACATATATATATGTATATGATGTATCCCCCGTTTTTGTGAGCTTTGGGGATTTTGTGAGTTCCATCTCCAGGACAGAACTTGTGCAAAACAGCTATAGATCGGAATTTTTGGGTCAGCATGGTGAGGAGTTTTTAAGATCTTAGGGTCTTATGGATGTAGGCTTTAGGCGTTTGGGAATTATTGCTTCGAAAGCTCAAAACAGCGAGCCTGCGCAGGAATAGGAGCTTTGAACAGAAATAGTGATTGGCGTAGTTGCTGAGACCACGGATAAACTCCAGGCATTTTTCTTTTTTTTGTATACAATATATGATATACCTATATATATATATATACATACCTATATGCATACATATATATGTATACACATGTATGTGTATGCATGCATGCATGTATGTATGTATATATATATATATTCTACTGAAGGAAAACATGTACTGTACATGGCCAGGACCACATTTTTCGAAACGCAGGACATGCAGCTTAGCCAGAAAAGTGAAGTGGATCATATGGAGGTTTCCTAAAAATGGGGGGTACCCCAAAATGGATGGTTTTTCTTATGGAAAATCGTACTAAAATGGGATTATGACTGGGTATGTAGCCCCTATTTTAGGAAACCACCATATGGCCAATGACAAGGCTGAAGTAATGGCCTATGATGGATTACTGGCTGAGAAAAATGATCAAGACATGGCTAGGTGGTTTTTCCCATGGAAACCTTCGTAACCGTGTGTGACATAGACCTGATTCACCGTGGACTAAATAATTATATATATATGTATCATTATATATAATATAACATATGTTATTGAATCCTTTTGACCCGCAAATTAGCTGTACACTCAGAACATCATAAGATCCCATCAGCAACACCCTCATGTGACAAAACCTTACTGTTGCAACAAAAAAAGGTGATCTTTGGCAACCCCAACACTTTGTATCCTCATGGTCGTTCGATGTGATTCCCATCAAAAGTGCTATCCATTACAGTATGACTCCATCCGAATCCTGAATTCACCATCTACCTTTTGGTAATTTAACAGTCTGGATTGGAAAATCATCTTTCATACAATAGACATAAATAGACATAAATAGACATAAATAGACATAAATAGACATAAATAGACATAAATAGACATAAATAGACATAAATAGATATAAATAGATATAAATAGATATAAATAGATATAAATAGATATGAATAGATATAAATAGATATAAATAGATATAAATAGATATGAATAGATATGAATAGATATGAATAGATATAAACAATAAATATATATATATATACTGTATCATATGATATCATATGATATCATATGATATCATATGATATAATATGATATGATTTAATAGGTAAATCATCAAACTAAATTGACCTGTTTTCGCTATCTGAACATTTAACAAGAGGGTACGAAGCCCGTCCTGGGAGAAGATTCTGGTAAAGTGCCTCGGGGCTCGGCTGCCAGGTATACTACCGGCTTGGATTACCGAGCGGTAAATCTGAAAGCAGAAAGTCCCCACAACGAATCCTATGTTCATCTTGAATCTTATCAAATCACGCTATGCTTGGCACTCAAGCACACATGGGTTTCTTGACATCCAATATATTGTTCATTTCTTCATATGGAAACCCATGTTTTCGGGCTACCCCAAGTTTGAGAAACACCCATATGTCCCAGTATATGTGCCATGGTCAAAACATGGTACTGTATATGCCTTATGGTCATCCATCTCATATTTTCGGAATCATGTTTTTTTTTTTTAAATGGCTATCTATATATCTAAATCCCTTTTTTCCTGTGGGCAACCCATTAATACACCTGCCATTTGGGTATACCTTAAAATGGTGATGACTTGGGGGATATTTGGGGATGGTTTCCTGTTGGTTTTCATGGATGATCCCGGGAAAACAAGCCACGGCCCGTTGACCAAGTTGCTGTAGGACCTACTGAAGGCGAGCCTCGACTTTCGTGTGGACCAAATCATCATGGGATTTATAGACTATTTATAGGGGAAACATGGTGACTTTCGTGTGGAGGAAACACGACTTTTGAATACCTGAAAAATGGTAATGTTATATATAAATGAATGGTTTAAACATGGTGAACACATCATGGTTATTAATGGTCAATATGACATATGTGACATATCCATATGTCATGATTAATCTGGTGGTATACCTACCCCTCTGAAAAATATGAGTTCGTCAGTTGGGATGATGATTCCCAATATATGGAAAAATAAAAAATGTTCCAAGCCACCAACCAGAATACCTTTGGATACCTTTTGCCGTCCTTGATCCAGGATCACCGATTGAAGTGAATTTGGAATTGAAGTGATTGAAGATACAATTCCTATTGTCAATGGTTAAATCCCAATTCTTGCTGGGGTCCTCTTTTTTGAGACCTTCCCGCTTCGCATCTGACAAACTCTGGCTGTACCAAGCAACTCTGAGCGAGAGCAGAAGGAAAACTTCTCCCAGGCATAATCTTTACCTTGGCACCTGAGTCGCCAAGAAGTTGATACTACTGAAACCAGTCGCTGATTTCTGCAGGGTCGTGGAATCCCGTTGCCACGGTGACTTGCAGACAGGCTGACAAACCAGGCTGGAACTGTGTGAAGCTCTTGAAGCTCCGGGTATCTCTCGAAAATATCTGTAACTCTATGAGCGCACGTGCACTTGAATAAAATAAGAAAACAACTCCAAAACAAGTTTTTTTAAAAATGGTTTATGATGGTTTGATAGTTAGGTACAAGCCCATTTTTTTAAATTCCCATCCTCTCCCTTTCGCTCCTAAGCCACTCATTTGGTCCCAGTGTCTGAACTGATGCCATGAAAATGACCATTTGACCTGAGACGAGGGAGAGGCGCTTCCAAACACAGGGCTTAGGCCTGGATCCTTGTCGATACGGCACAGCAAAAGTGTTCATTGTCACCAAAAAAAGCTCTTTGGTTTTGTTTTGTACTCTATCGAGAAACTATAGGGGGGTGGCCCCACGACCCCACATGGTTTAGCCCCAACGTACTGTGGAGTGGAAACCTGACAGCCAGCTCGGAGGCCCGAGAGGGCCTTGGGGCTCTTCCTTACTGGGGTCGTGACCCCTTCTCCCCCGGTCTCTAAGGGCATTCGCAGGAGGTCCTTGGGCCTCTGATCTCTGATCTTTTCAACGCTGGTCTGCCACTTGGGCCACCTACTAGCAGCTACTGCTGGCCACAAAACACTGGGCGCTGGCCACACAACCGTTGGGCGTGACAGTGGTTGTGGCAAGTGATTTGGTACCCACAACGATTCCCCACTGATTACTGGATGTGTCCAATATGATGCCCTAAAATCCAATGAACTTCATCAGTTCATTGTCATGTTCCCAGATTTGTTGGCAGTTGGGGATATACCACATGTTCAGAGAAATCCAACTGATGAAACCCAGCTGATGTTCCAAATGGTTCCAAAACAGGGTCTAAAGTCTAAAGCGACAAATCCACGGCAGATTTCTGGTGCACCCCGGCTGGCTGTTTCTTGGTTTATAACCCTCATCAACTCGGGTTATAATGATTATCTACGTATATAATTATACCGTACCCTCTGGTAAACTGTCCCATAACTATGGAGAATCACCATGCTATCAATGGGTAAATCCACTATTTCTATGGGCCATTTTCAATAGCTATGTTGACATAACCAGAGGGTACATCATAACCCCCCAAGTATACTAGTTATAAACCAACAAACAGCGAACTTCGGGGCAACACCTTATGTTATTAATGCCAGATATAGTTGTTATAAATGCAGCACGTGTTATGTTATATTTTAGCATTGTGGGCAACAAAGGCACAAGATAATCAAAACCTCTTGCAACAACACACCTCGACAATGACTTCGACATACCAAAAAAAACAAACCTCCTGTGGCCCTGTGGCTTCATGAAGTTCGCGTGCCAAGTGACACAAGATGAAGGCAAAGAGCTGGAAAAAACCAGGTAATTGCCTGCGAGTGCAACCGGCATATTGTGGAATCTCAATCGACTACGCCCTCTGAGTCTGCAACCAGGGTGCCCATGGTGCTGGCACATATCCCCGCAAAAATACCACCAAAATACCACCAAAATCCAATGTGGGGAAAACTGGACCAGTAGATAGCGTGGCTTTTGGAACCTGGTCGTCCAAAAGTTGCGGATGCTGAGACTCATTGGTTCCGGCACTGCCGATTTATCCCTTTATGTTGGTGGGTACAGTCCCTTTTCACTAGATACGTCACTATATAGACATTTCCTATTTTTGTAGGTGGTATCACAAAAAACATTGGATATATGATGCAAACATTCTACTATACGTATATCTACACTGGCACATATACACTAATATAGAAAATCATCATACATCTATCCCCACCTAGACAATGGCCAATTTGGTGCTGAACCTATGGGAATATGTCAAAAACTGGCTATCCTTAAAGTTCAATGGATCATAGTTAAAATATGTTAAAATGATCCCAATCTACCGGCAAAAACCAGATAGTTGCAGTTGAAACACCAAATGTGTTGCGCTTGTTTCCAATTCTTGGAGATGCATGATGTAACCAGTTCCAATCCTGGATCTACTACCCTTGGATCCTAAGTTGTGACCCATATCCATAAGCCATAAATAACATTAGTTCTTATATATATGATATATCCCAAAAAATATTCCAGTTGGATATATCACAATAATGTTGCTCGGTTGAGACTCTTTTCTTTCTATTAAATACGTATAAATACGTATAAACCCAACAATTCCTGGCTTTTCTCATCTCCCTTCCTGAAACCAGAACCCACCGAAGCTGACCGCAATCAATCGCACCTGCTGAACAACAGCGAGGCCACTTGAAGCCCAAAGGTCAATGCCACAGAGCAAGCAGCCTCAGAAAGAGGGATTGAGCGGAAGTCGAAGCTGGGTGTATATGCCAACAATGGTGGTTCCAATGGACTATTCTCAATACATCATAATATATATATATATATATATATATATATATATAATTATATATATATGTGTGTGTGTGTGAATAAATAAATATTTGGTGCAGTGGCGCTCACTCCCCGCGTGGGGTCTCGAAGTTATTTTGGGCTGTTCCCCCCCTGTGGATGTGGCCTGTGGTGGGGTGGGAGGATTTGGGGGTGGTTGTATAGTATGGCCCGTATGGCCCAAACAAAGGCCATCACCTTCCTCATTTTTTTCGAATCCATATTTCAACTCACCCAAAAATGTACACAAAGGCCAGCCATGCACATGACAGTTTCCTCATATCTGCCCAAGGACCAATACATCTTGGGGTCACTTACTAAGTACCAAAAAAATAACGGTGCTGCTCAACCAAAATCCATGGTTTCGGTGGGGAAATCCCGTGATATGTCCAGTAAAATCATGAAATGGCAGTGTGTCAAAACCAATAGTACCCCTGTAGTTCACATCAAAATAGCTGGGATTTATGGATGTTCATCCCCCTAAAAATGGTATTAATATAGGTATTGATCCATACCCAAATATCCTACCCGTCTACCCATGCCAGAAAGTCCGTCCATGGGTCATGGAGTTTTGCAACTGCGCCAGGAAACCACCACAGCAGCAGCTTTCTTCGTCAACAGATTGCAAGGAATCACGCACATGCGCAAGAGGAAGGTATAACATGAGGATGCCTTGGTGAATGCGCAGACATTTAAACAAAAAATCGCTGCCAGTTTTTGGAATCGCCTGCAATAGTGTCCTTATGGACAAAATAGAGGGGCCGGTCTGGTATACAATCTATGATCATTCAATACTGGTTGGTGGTTTCAACCCCTCTGAAAAATATGAGTCACTTGGGATGATTATTCCCAATATATGGGAAAAAAATGTTCCAAACCACCAGCCAGTCATTCAATATCATTTACATCATTTACCTATTGAGCGTTTAATGGAGGTGACCCCACTATCATCAACCAGTGGCAAAAGGGCATCGAGTTGGTAGCCTGCCTGTCCATATTTCTGCCGTTTAGATCTTGGAAAACATGTGAGACATGTGAGACATGTCTAAAAGTGAATCAGCCCGAAAGTACTTAACGTTATTAGCCCCAGCCCACCCCAACCAACCTCACCCCCAACCCTGAAAGGGCCCTTCGGGCCCTGCGAGGCACGCGCAAACTTTGAAACATCTCGGCCACCTGTAAGCCATGGCCACAGGATAGGTGGAACATATCACCCTCTATCACTGGATTGGTTGAAGGGAAAATCTACAGGAAACCATGGTTTTCCCCGGTTTTCCTGTAACCAATCCACTGACTCTAGTAACTTAACATACTGTGGTGGACAAAATCCTGCACCAACTGGTAACTATTGCTATATAACTATGAATGACAATGAAACACTGTAAACAATTGGATTATAATTACAATGCAATGTTTACCATCTACCAACTGGTGCAGGATTTATTCCATTCACAGTAGCTATGGGAAAATGGCACATTTGGTTCGGTGATTTACTTGTTCAAAAATGATGATTTTCCATAGCAAACTGTTGAGTTGTATTAAATTACGGGAGGGTATCAAATATTTGGAGCCACAAACCTATGACTTGGTATGCCAAGATGATATACAATGACCAGTGATATCCTATTGAAGAAAAAACCTCCGCTTTTAAGGGGCGGTAAAACGCAAACTATTTCAATAAGGGGGTGTGTCACCCCCCCCTACCCTCCAGAAATATTTCTAGGCTGAATTGTGGCATCCGGAGGACCTCCCCACCCAGACCCTTTTTTGGAAGCCCAAAAACCAGGTTGGGGGTAATATTTAATTTGTGAAATATGTCTCTGAAATTTCTTGCCTAACCCCAAGTATTCCAGGGTTAAAAGGGGGGTGAATGAAGAAAATATGCGGATTATTGGTGATATTTCCATGTATCATACGATAAATATAAGGAACAGAACATTATTGTGAATAGACACGGGTATTGTTGGGAGAAATCGGGAGCTGGGGGGTGGTGCCTGGTAGACCATTTACCATATACCATTTCCCTCTGTCCGCCTGTGTCCAAAAATGGATAAAAAAACCAATGTTTGAAATTCGAATGGGGGAAAATGAGGTTCATTTTCCATGGGATTTTATGAAGTTTTCCATCGTTTTCCCCATTTTTTTAACAGACAAACCTACATCTCTGCCTGCTCTTTTTCCTTGGTATACTGCTCACTGATCACGCCAATGAAAATGTTCATCACGAAGATGGAGAAGAACAACACCCCTCGAGGCGAAACTGATTGATTCCTAGTGGTTCAGAACACAATGATATGGAATTCCAATCGTTCAATCGTTCTTTTATAATGCCCATATCATTAGGGTAGCATTCGTTGGTCATAGAGTGGGAATTATACTAGTGGTTGAACCTAAAGTTCCCATAAGCATTTATCATCGTTCATTTGTGAAATCGATCATTAAGTCTGATTATGTCTGATAATTAATGTCTGAGCCCCAGTTTCTCATCCTCATCCCTTCCTTGGTCTTCATTTTCTCGCAGCTTACATGTCCCTTCTCCCCAAGGCTTTCCCCAAGTGCTGATGCCCCCCCCAGATTAAACCCTCAAGTAATCAAACAAATTGCAATCTCGATACATCTCTATTGAATCCACAAATCCTCAGCAAATGGACGAATTTCCGAGAGTAGTCATTGTAGTCATCATAGGGAATTGAAACAACCCAAAATGCAAAAACGGATTGTGGGAAGCACTGCTAAGCAGCAAAAATCACCCAATGATGTTGGGGGTTTCATCCGGCACCCAGCCGCCCTGAAGACCGTCCGTCTCCTGCATACAGCAAGGACAACTGCAACATATCTCTTGGAGGTTCTTTTGGTAATCCCTGGGCCAGGTGGAAGCTCGGAAACGTCGGAATCCTTAGCCAATTGGAGCTGCTACGCCAAAAATGCTCATATCATTTAGTGATTTTAGTGGGGAATACCGGAATACCTATGATTCAGCAGGGATTTGGGGGAAACAAACATAAAAATGGACAACTCCAATCTGGATATTCACCGTAAAATCAGATGTTTATATATGTTTTCAGCAGGTTTCACTTCAAAATCCTATGGTTTCAACCCATCCCCAGCCCTTCGCCATCGCCATCGCCTGCGTGATCAGGGTATCAAAGGTGTGGAAGACGCTCTGGGGCCACAAATGTTCAGGTTTCCTCGACCGGCTTTGGTCTGGTCATTTCCATGTCGACCCATGGAGTTCGATGATTTACCAGTTTCCAGTCGGTGATTTTTTGATGCAAACTGGAAGACCAACGATGAGAAAGCTACGTGTTAGATGTGGATTTACAAAAAAAACATCAATGGAAGACCAGCATCTTCGGATCCAGTGGTTTCCCTCAAAAGCTGTGGGAAATCCACCTGTGGCAAATCCCACGAAATCAGCCGCTTGCAGCAGCTGTCGTGAGCATCCCGGATGGTTAAAAGGACTAAAAATCGTTCAACAAAAACATGGAAACATGGCGCCATTTTGGTGTGTCTCAACATGGACACGAAAATGAAGCGACCAGCCAGAAATCTGGGTGTCATAGCTACCAGGTGGTTCCCCACAGCAGATGAAATTCTCTGGTTATCCAGTCTATCTAACCAATTTAATCTATCAAATCTATCAAATCTATTCTATCCTATCCTATCCTATCCTATCCTATCCTATTTATCGATCTATCCATCTATCTATGTAAAACACAACTGCTTTCACCCTTCAGCACCCTTCAGCACCGTTCTATTTCCAGCTCCAAGAGGCAGTTGCACGGTATACATGGCGTGGCTCAAGGTACAAAAACCAACCAAGGTGAAGGTCATGGCCTTGGGATCCAGGTTGGGATCCAGGAGACCCGGAGAGGTCAACATACAAAAAGCTATTGAAAATGGACATAGATGACATAGAAATGGTTGATCTACCTAGTAATAGCATGGTGACTTTCAATTGTTATGTAAAGGTTTACCAGGGGGTAAACCATTCATGTAATCATATGGAGGTGTCCGTTTAGTCATGGGGGGTACCCCCAGTTCTCATCCAAGTCATGGATGACCATGACTTAGTATTGAAATACATGGTCTTGGGGATCCCCCATGTTGAGAAACCCCACATAACATATGTATATATATATAATTATATATATATACATATTATATGTGATTATATGGTATACATTTAAGTCTAGATATACCATCACATTGCTGGGATCATTCTGAAACTGGAATATTTTGCGACTGGGCTGTGAGATGGTAGTGGGGAAACCAATAAAGCAGAGCATTGGCTGTGCAGAGAATAGGGCTGATGTTCACTGTGAGACTAATGTGAGCAAAGCAATCATAAACGATTCATATTCTGATGGTAAACATAGCATCTATTTATGGTAAATTTGGAGATGGTCGATCCTCTTGCTTATCGACATTTTTTAGGGATTTTACTGCCGTAAAGAATCCAAAAGCACCTGGGATTTTCCACCCAAAAAGAGAACCCCACGAGTTGATCAGATTTTGATGTGTCTTTTGTTTATCTCACTCGAAAATCGGATGCTAAATCTAATTTGTATCATTTTCCCGAATCAAATGGCGCCATTTTCAGACACTGACCTTACTCCGGTCCTTTTTCGGCATTGTTTCACTTCTCACTTTTCGGCAACTCATCCCTTGAAGACAAAGAGGGTGTCGCAGGAAGCCTCAGCTGCCACACCCCGGTGGCCATACAGACCTGATGCTACTGAGGGTCAGACTCGCCCGCTTCCCAAGGTATGCATTTTTTTCATAATTGTCCATTTATGTATACATGTATATATATATATATATATGCATACTGTACATATATATACCACTATATATACATATATAATTATAGATGCAGTATATTTTATTATATACATATATTTATTATATACATAAGTTTTATTATACAATTATATTTATTATCCATATATATACACATATATATATATGTATATTTTATATGTATGTATATTTATAATATTGTGTGGGTGTGTCTGAAAATGGCTGGTTAATAGACTTGGGGGTATCACGTTGTCAAACAAAGCCATGTAATGCATGTTACAGTACTATAATGCATGCTACAGTACTATCACTTCGACGGGCGCTTTTGGCTTGGAACAGCAATTGATTGGTTATGCAGAGTCATGCATTTCACATTGCCTATCAGCTTGCAGATCAGTCCCAACTACACCCTCCATGGATTGTATCCAACAGAACTGCAAACTAGGCCCGGCTCGTTTGCAAGCCGTCCATCTTTGGTCCACCCAAAAGAAGACGAAGTCTTCATAGAATCTTTGACCCACTACAAAAGTTTGGATCTACTTTTCTAGAATGGAACCATATCATCTTTTAATCATATGAACCTGGTTCAAGAAAAACATCTGTTGATCAGCACTTGGCCTACATGATCCTTATCAACTGGGGACCAAGCAATCATGCAAAAATATGCAAAAACAGCTTCATTTCATTTCACTTCAGTGAGACTAGGCATATTACCCAAGCAATCTTGGTATCATCCCTATTATTTCATCCCAATGCCGATCAGCTGTAGTAAGTCCGGGTTGAAGCCCCACACCCAAAAGGTCGGGGGGAAGATATTTGATATTTGTGTGACTCTGAAAAGGAGGAAGCATAAGAAATCGGAAAACTTTAAGTTTAAACTTGTCTAAACCATGTTTAAACATATCTAAACCATGTTTAAACAATGTTAAAACCATGGATTGTCGAGTTCGTGGCGATTTTCCGACCATCCATGGGAAATCCCAGCAGCAGCTGCCACCATGTTCCCAGCCAAGGCGGGAGTGGCGGTGCCCGAAAAGGCCCCGTGGGTGTCGAAGTAGGAGACCTCGATGGTGCCATGGCGTCAGATTGGAGTGATTTTTTACCAAATGTAAGGACTTGTTCCAGCAACAAAGAAGGGAAAATGATGGAAAATGGGTTCACCATTGGGTAAGATTGATCAACAAGATCATGCAATTTACGAACAAACAAGGTGAGGAATTGGAGTGGTTCGTATAATTCTCCAGCAAGAAAAGGGTGTGTTTTCACCATCGCAAAACAGATGATGACTTTTTTCCAGCAACAAAATGGGGGGACATGAATTTACAATAATTTTAGAAGTTTGGCAAGAACATTGGGATTTATATAACTACCAAACCAGTGTGATAGCGGTATGACTGTCGTGATGACTGGGATTAGTTCCCCTGACCCAATTGCGTGGAAAAAGGTTCTTGACTGGGGGAATCTTTATCAAATTCATGATCCACAGTGATGAAGAGACCGGGAAGATTTTAAGATGTTCACTTTATCAGACACTGAAATCTACGGTGGGGGTACTTGAAGTGAACATGACCATTGGCAAATTGGTGGTGGCCTTTTCAGCTCCCGGATGCACGGGATTCTGCGACAAAGTACTGTCTTTAACTGGACTGAAGGGCTTCCAACTAGCCCAAACAGTCTCTGTGGATCTTCGGATGAAATAAATCTATGAGCTGCCTGTAGTACTTGGGATGTTTATCCTCAAGTCCGCCAGTGACAACACCTTTTTTTTGGGCAACTGATCAATCACCCTGGACCCTGAACTCTTTGCCGTTGAGGGTGGTCTCTTAGCAGACCTATCAAATCACTTTGGTTTGATCAATCTTTATTTTGGCGATCTGCCACATTTCTTCGTAAAAAAATGCCCTATTTTGCTTGGTCTGCCCACTCTCCCTCTGTTGGGTTTTCTGCCTCAGTATTCTTTTTGGGTGTACCTCACAGGAGGTTCACCATGGAAGCCTTAATCAACTGCTAGTGGTTGGTGGCCTTTGGGTGACTGGTGTACCATGAAAATATCATGGAAAACATGCCATCCTATTATAGTAAAGTTGGTAATAGCCCCATAAATCAATCAAGCAGTGGGAAAAGGACATCTGTGATTCTATGTTTTTCTGCACATCATGGAAATCATCATCTCGTTGTTGCTTCGATCATGTTGATCACTGTATATGACTGTATGATGTCAATATGCCATTCCGTTTTTGTGCACAAAACATCACAATGGTGTCCCATGTTCACACCTTGAAGCAACCAAGAATCACCATGTCCTGCCGTAGAATCAGCATTTCATCATATTTCTGGGTAAATTATAATAATTCACTAATCTGAAATAAGGCTATTTGGGGATGATTCCCCTTACTAACCTTGATTTCCAGTGAGGGAGAACAGTGAGGTCGTTATAAAATCCCATAAAATCACTATAAATGTAGGTTCCCATAAATCATAGGAAAATAACATTTAATCTAATCACTATTTCCCTCATATTTCATCCCATAAAATCACCAGTTCCTCTCGCTGAAACCGTGGCCCCTAAGCAGTGCCAGTGACCCCGCGGCCTCGTTGTCTCCGAAGACTCGCCCGTCGCCATCAAGGTCTCTCAAAGCATAGAGGTTTCCCATCTCGTTGCCCACAAAGACCTGATCACAAAGCCCAAAGATTTTCGGATTTTATGGCAATTTTATGCTTTGATATGGTTTTTACACCGGTTTTTTATATTGTTTTATAGGGTAGTAGTAATTGGGATTTATGGTTTGATATGGTGTTTACACCGGTTTTTTATATGGAAACATGGATCAATACCTATGAAAATAGCATTTTGGGGGGAATGAACATCCATAAATCCCAGCTATTTTGATGTGAACTACAGGGGTACAAGGTTTTGACACACTGCCATATGGTTTTATAGGGTAGTAGTAATTGGGATTAAAAAAAAAGGGATCTAATGGGACTATACCATCCAAAATAGGGATATTTGCCCTCCAAAAATCACACGTGGCTATCTGGGAAATCCACTGTCAATGGATGCTTAAAGCTCGGAAAATCATAGGAAAATAAGGGAAAATGCACTATAAATGTAGGTTTACAGGGTTTTTTTCAATGAACATCATCAAATGGTGGATTTTCCCAATACTAAACCATCTCCAATTGAGAATGTTTTATTGGCTCTTCGGTCATTAAAATTGGTTCATGGGACTGGGGGATATGACCGGGATATGACCGGGATATTTGGGGGAAAAGATGACAATTTGGGGGGATTATGTCTTGTCTATCCGATAGGTCATTGATGGGTTTCCCATGGTTTCCAAAAAACATGCATGGGAAGAAAACCTAGATTTTTCAAGTGGTAAACCTAATGCCATTGGCACCATCCCATTCACCAACCATGACTGGGGGCCATAATTAATCTAGACCCATATAAATCATCCCAAAATAGAGGTATATAGTGGTATATACAATACCTTATATATGCCATAATGAGAACTCACTTGGGGATGGCTCATATCACCGGGTTTACCACATCAAAAATGGGGGAACGTCACCAATGATGGGAACATAAGGATCAACTCGTGGGTAAAACCAATGGTCAAACCTCCCAAGCTCCGCCACCCTCAACGCCAAGCCGCAGTTCCATCTCCAGAGATCGTTGGAGCACTCCAGCCGTTGGGGAGGCACATGGGCCGCAAACCGGACTTCCTGGCGCCGGTGATGACGAAAAAGGTCAGCCGTGTTGAGAATGTCATGAAGATGGGATTCAATGATGAAAAAGAGCCTTGCACCCAAAAAAAACAGAAACAGCTGCCAGAGTTAGATTCCTATGATAGTAAAGAATCCATAACGAATGGTTGGTTGGGGAAACCAACTTTTATTTGTGGTTATTTGGAGTTCCAGGAGTAAAGCTGGGCAGAGACACCAGAATCCAGCACCCAAGGCTTCTCAGTTTCCACGTCGAGGGGCAATCGGTCGCCCACACCTTCAGCGTCGCCTGCTTGAAAATTTCCTGCATGGGCTTGAACGGCCACTGTAAAAGCAAGCCAGCAAGAATAGGGATAGCCTTCGGTAAACATTTCATGGCAATGGGAAATACGGAAATACATGGAAATACCCTATGTAAACGGAGGTCTGAATGGGAGAATCATCTATAAATCGAGATTTTCCATTGCCACGTTTGATTCCCAGAGGGTGTAACCAGCAGTAATGGGAAAGGATGATCTTGGACGGAGCTCACTGCCTGAATGTACTTTAAGCGACATGACCCGCTAAACCCCACACTAGGTGCCACTTACAATCATTATCAAACCAGCATGACCAGGAAGAATGGCGGACAGTTCTTTTCCACCCTAATTTTTGCGGGACCCCCAGAAACCCTGGTCCGGAAGGCACAAACGTGCACAAACCGCAGTCCTGTTTGTTTAGGTCCATGGAAGACCCAACGCAATCCTCCTGTGTTGGCATCGTAAGCATGGACATCGCAGCTGGCTCCTGTTGCTGGCGTATTTGAAGGCTTTCGAGCAAATGAGCAGTGGCTGCTAAACCCTGTGTTGTCCCTTTATACCGGTTGGTTGATAGGAATTCCTCCTTCATGGATTGTGATAATCTGGAATATATTGGTTGGTAGAATCCCCAAACTAATCATCAACCAACCTCCGGTCTCGAAGACTACCCAAATGATGTTTGAAAAATATGCCACAGTGTATCAGACTCCTTGTTTGCCAGCACGCTTAACATATTTCACCGATTGTGCGGTTTCAAAGGCATTGAACATCTGCAGACATCCAGATATTGTACTCAACATTTTTCTGCAAGCTACACCTCTGATAGGCAACCCAAGGTCCAGGCTGTCTACCTGGCTAAGCTTCTGTGCACAAGTCAAACCCCAACATCACAAAATGCTGCCTGATTAGACTATGTGGCTTTGTCCAAAAACATGGAGGATTCTCCAAAGTATGGCAAGTTTACTGTGGAATTGATGATAAACATAACTGTGGCATTTCTGTGTTTCCAATTATATCACCAGAAAATGGTCGATAGACACCCCTACTTTCGCTAGTGAAAACACCTTTTTGTGGCACCCACCATTGACCATTTGGGGCTAATGTTGAAAACAGGTTCTGCTCAGGGATTTCAAGTCATCCCAAAATATCTCATCCGCATCCATTGATCGCCATCCCAATTCGGTGAACTTTAAACTTACCCCCCCCCTATATACTGGTTGGTGGTTTTAACCATCTTGAAACATATTAGTCAATGGGAAGGATTAACCCATATATTATGGAAAATGAAAGCCATGTTCCAAACCACCAACCAGTATAAGAACTCCTCCTGATTCAACAACTCAGTTGGTCAAATATCCATGAAATACATCCCTCAAAGATCTTAACATATCATGTGGGTAAAACAATGTCATGTTTACCACCCATGACTGGGAATGGTAAACATACCACCTATTTATGGTGATTTGGTTTGGGAGATGGCTTATGGCATTGTTTTACCCTTTTACAGTCAGAACAGTGGTTCATTTATATTGTTTTTACAAAATCCATTGCTATAAATGGTGATTATATCATCGTGGTTTATATCACCTATTTATGGTGTTTTACCAACATTATCCCATGATGTCTTCCATGATGTACAGTAGCACCACCCAAAGGTCGATGCCAAACACGGCCAAAGACATCGACCTACACGGGGGTTACGATATAAAGGCTTAGCAACACCAAATGACGATATATAGTCAATAGATATATACATATGTATATAATGCATAGCTACATATATAGATATATATGTATTATATTATTCATTATTATTTATTATTATTATTCATTATTATTTGTTGTTATTATTATTAAGTTTGTTGCCATGTTGTTCCAGGACATGGCCTGGCCAGCCCTGATGACACAGGGGCAGGATCAGCGACATGCTGGGCCAACCAGCCACTTTGCCTAGCCATGGAGCACCATGGAGCCATGGAGGGAGCCACAGAACTATGGGAAAACCACCATGGTTTTAATGGGTAAATCAACTATAAAATGGTGTTTTTTTCATGGGAAAATCATTGTTATAACAAACATCTGGTTATTTAACATAGCCATAGCCATATATATGTTTATGGGTAAATCAACCAACTCAAAATATTAACCATCTAAGTAAAAACATATGAAAACCACATTACCCTCTGGTAAACGTACAAAAAACTATGGAAAACCACCATGTTCAATGAAATCAGATGGGGTTCACCACGATTTCCCTATTGAAAGAACCATTTTTAATGGGGCTACCCGGCCTGGTAAACGTACAAAAAACGTATGGAAAATCACCATGCTTTTAATGGGTATTTAATGGGTAAATCAACTATTTCTATGACCATTTTGCAGAGGGTATCTGGTTGGTGGTGCAATGTGCCCATCTTGAAAAATGATGGAGTTCGTCAATGGGATGGATGACACTTTTTCACTTTCGCGGTACTGTGCAATTTGCACTTGGTCATGCGAAACGATGCTGAAACGGTCACGTCTGCCCTGTACTAGCCGTGATAATCCGGTTGGATTTCGTCATCGGCTGCAAAACTGGCAGAGGCAAACCGCTGGAAAAACTCCGGCAAAACTGCAGCTACGGAGTGGGTTTCTCCTGGTGGAAACGTCCTCTCAACGTAACGTGCTACAGCCTGCCCGAGTGCCCAATTCATACGGGGCGGGTAAACCTTGGCCCTTGCAGTGCGGAACATGCCGGACGCATCTTTTCCGATCAAAGGCTCGTGTGCATTCCTTCCATGTGCACAGCGACCGCCCCGGCCAGCCCGAAGCACCTCTGAACGGAAGTCCCAGAGTCGGACAAGAATCAACGTGGTGGGTTTCCTAATGGGTGCTTGCAGCACGCATTGATCAAACGACACCGCGGATACGCACTGTAGTTGACGCAGCTTCTTGATAGGGGCCAAAGTCCAAATGCTGCAAGGTGCTTTATCAGCGCACCAAACTGGGTACTGCGGATGTTCGCAGAACCCGCACCCTCCCGTGCGGGCTAGCAAGTACAGGATATCAACGATAAACTGCACAAGACGTGTTCCAATGAGCACTTGTCTCCATTCTCGAGCAGTGAGATATGGGAGGCCAGTGAGATCCTCTTCAGAACGTACCTGGCGGGGTCCTTGACCAAACATGCGAGCAATAGTGAACGTCTCGCACGGGGGACCGCCGCCAGCACCAAAAACTCGTCCACAGAGCACTTGGTTGCGCCAGAAAGCAAGCGAAGCATCCGATGCTAAATCTCCGGCGACCTTCTGAAGACACATGTCGACTGACAACGCAAAAATTTGCAAACCATCTGGCAAAACCTGATGGGAAAGAATCTCATGCAAATCATGGCTCCTGCGAAACCCACTAAAGAAATGCACGAAAACCATCGTACGCAGGTTCATCCTCATACTCAAGGCCGGCAAACCCTCACGAAGAAAGAGGCCGGCTCCATCCAAGGTGCCCTGCTCTGATTGGAACACGAAACCAGGCACAGGATGATGCTGAGGTATCAGGTGATCAGGGGCCGCAACGTCGACTTCAATCTTCCTGCCTTGCAAGTGGGTAAAGGCTTGCCCGGGTGTATGAGACCTGGCCGTCCAGCGTGCAAGCATGGCGCGTGCGTCCTCCCCATGGGCTGGTGGAAGGAGAGGCCCAGCAACGCGACAAGCCGGTAACAGCGCTTTGGTGCGCCACCACCCCTGCTTTTTGAGCTCAGCTGTGACACCATCATCAAACCGATCAAGAGCCTCAACCTGGTCATCAGACATAGGAGGGAAACATGCTTGCAAAACGTCCATGCAGGCCGTACTATGAGTCAAATGTTGACATAGGCGCATGCGACAATGGTGCAGCTTGCAACAGGCCGGGCATGTGTCGCCGGCTGCAAAAAACCTCACTAATCTCCGATAGCCATGCACACGTTGGGAGTGTGTAGCTAATGCTTTCTTGGAGGCAAACCACTTGTCACATTGGTCACATTGCCATCTGATGGCATCAGCGTCTGCAACGGGCTCTGGGATGCCAGCATCATGATGGAAATTACGATCAAACGCTTTTTGCCATACAGCATGCTCAGCACGGGCTTGGCGGTACCTACAACACTTCTGAAGGGCAGACTTGATCTTGCCTTTCCATGCATAGTCTGTCCGTACTGCCAAGACCCACTGATCCAACGGGGCCTCCGGTGTGAGTTGCCAGTTTGGACCATAAAACTTGCAAAACCAAGCAAAGGACTCTAGGAGCAGGGCCCCCCAAGTGCCAGAGACATGTCTTGAATGCCAGACGAGAGACCACAACGATCCTGGGCATTGCTTAATAAGCCGGGCAAAATAACGGAGTCTAGCGGCATGAAGACGATCCTGAGGAGTTTCCAAACCAACAAGGCCTCCAAGGGTGGCGACGTCAAACAAACGCGGGGGGAAGCCTTTGGTCAATGTCTTGGCAAGAGAACACAACGGCTGGCGGATGGAATTGGCCCACTTGTCCAGCTCAGCGGGTTTGACGGCACTCCAAGTATGCACGTTAAACATATGACGAGACAAGGCAAGGGATCGGAAGACTTTTGATTTCGTGGCAGTGGAGATGTAACTTTTCGCAAAGAACTGCCGGGACAGGGAGCCCCAGGCAGCCTTGGCGCCATGCGCACGTGTTTGAATCTCCTTAAGCAAACAACCCCCACTCTGAAGCCAAGTCCCGAGATGCTTGTAGGACTGCACTACCCGTAAAGCAAAGTCGACCCCAAACGAAGACCACTGGATAAGCTGGCCCTCGGCCATGAGCCGCTGCTTAACCTGTTTGGAACCACGTCCTTGAACATGCCACAGCATCTCAGTTTTCCCAGCATCGTAGTTCAGGTGCAGGCCACGGCGGCGCGCGGCAACATGCATGGCAGAAACAACTTGCTGAGCCACAACCTGCAACTGATGCAAATCTTCAGCATGAATGGCGACAGCACAGTCGTCAACGAAGGAAACATCAGCGAAACCTTGCGCCGGCAGATCGGGAGGCACAGAAAAATCCGTGCACTGAGAAGGATCACCAAACCATTGAGCCACCTCCGATTCAAGAACGATTTCCTTCATCTCAGCAAGGATCCTACTCATGGTGAGGTTGAAAAGCAAATCGCCGATGGGGTCACCAGGTCTAGTCCCTTTGTGCGTGGCAACCGGCGTGTCAATACCTTCGACAGTGAAGAAAGTGCCTGTCATGGTGTCATGAATCAAGCGTTCCACATGCGGAGACACACCTTCGACTGCATTGTCATGAGCAACTGCATGCAAAAGATCAGCAATATCTGCGTCAGCAAGTCCAAGCTGCCGCATAGCAAACTGAAATGCGTTAGAACAGTCAGAACAAGACGTAAGTGCTTGATGCAAAACAGAATAGAAGGCAGCTTTCATGTCAAAGAAGACGATAGCGGCTGGTTTTTTGACTTGACGTGCCCAACATTGATGCATCTGCAAAAAGTGATGGGGCAAATCCACTCCGCATCCTGCTCGGCCACCGAATTGCATTGAATGGAGCCCTTCATGCCAAACACGCTCAAGGGGACGCCGAAGGCAGGCGTGGTAAACCTTTGCAGTAAAGTCTGAGATGAAGATGCTTCGGAACGAAGCAGGATCATGTGGACTTCCCTTACCTTTATACAAAGGAATTAATTTCCCCCCACGCCAAGACGTTGGCTCATGAGCATGCGCGATTACCTTATTAGTTAAGCAGGAGATCTGCATTGCAAATGCGGAGCCACCTGCTTTGAGGAGGTCAGGTGGCATCTCATTTGGCCCACAGGCTTTTCCACGTCTCAGTTTGCGAATGGCCTGTAACAACTGCCACGGAGAAACAAAAGCTTGTGGGTCGATGTCACTATCGACAGTGGACAAACCAGGCCTGCAGAGCGCATAAAGAGAAGACCAACTCAGAGGGATGCCAGCTTCGATTTCAGCAAACTGCTTGAGCCAGACCTGCTGTTGTTGGTGAAAGGACTGAACAACCGACCCATCAGGCGCACGAAGCATCGGCAGAGGACGAGGACCCCCCTGCTTGGCCTTCCTGCGTCCAAGGCGATCAAGGATACGATAGAGTTGCTTGGCGTCAGCTGCTTGATCGGCATGCTGCAGGCGGACCAGCAGCTGGTCATAAAAGTTTTGCAAGTCTCGATAGACCGCTGCTCGAACAACCTTTTCAACTTGCCGTAATTGAGTCTTAAACTCGGGATCAGTCATGAGGTTCCATGCACGACCAACGTCCAGCAGATGCCGCTTGAACGAAATCATTTCGACAGTAGCTGGTGTAAGCTGAGGCCGAGTGCGAGCCTTCGACTTGCGACCAAAAAACTGCTGACCTAACTGGACGACCTGATCTTCATACAACCTACAATGATCTGTGGTACGGACGTCCCATGTAGGCAACGGCAGGGTACGGAGCGCAGCTTGGAACTTGGCAACCTGAAGAGGATCAAGGAAGGCCAACTCATCCCAAACAATCCGGCGCTTTTTGGACGCAGGCGGCAAAAAGGCTGCAAACTGAAGGCCGGTTGGAATGTGATCTTCATGACAAAACGAGCCATCATAAGAGGTCATGGTGAAAGACTCTTGCACGCACGACAACTGTGAGACGGGAACTAACACATAATCGCGACGGCAGCGGCTCCCCGAGGAGTGTGTCCATGTCCAAGATTCACCAGCATGAATATCAGGGAAGGTAGCCGGCACGGCAAACTCATGACGCAGCAAAAAATCCTCGAACAAGGCACCCTGCGGGTTCGAAGATTCAGCATGGGCTAACGCAAAACAAGGCGTTTCATGGGAGGCCAAGGGCGCGTTAGCATCAATGCAAATCCAATGATAAGTGGCAGGCGCACACTTGTCTACAATGTCGGAAGTCTCATTCCACCAAGCTGCAATGTCATCCAATGGGCGATGACCATGGCCTTTGGTTTTCCCAAGGCATGGCGCATGCAAAACGGTGACAAGGAAAGAGCAGGCCGAGTGTTCAGCTCGAAGAAACAATCTCCTAGGATCGGCGTGAACAATGGCAAACTTGAAGTCAGGCGCACAAAGGGACGCACCATCGGGCAAGGTCACAAGGGGCAGGAAGCGATGCAACCAGATCTCGCAACCGAACCTGGGGGCAGCCGGGTTCTCAAGTCCGGAAGCAAAAATCAAAAAATGATCCGTCAAGTGCTTGCCTGGAAGTGTACGAGCTTCTTGCAAACCAAGGATGTGAACCTGCGCTTGGTGCCAGAGTAAATCCAACCTAGCAGTTCTTTGTCCTCGTTGACGACCCTGTTGCAGCTGTTCATTCAAGGAGTCAAGGGCAAGGACGTTGAGAGAAACAACTTTGACCCGGCACTTAGAAGGTTCACTGGTTGGTATGGAGGTACTGTGAACACTTGGCACACGCCGGAGAGACAACGGAAACTGGCAAACCTGCTGGTCAATAATTGGCGGCAAGGAGTGATGCAAAGACTCAGGGGCTCCTTGTACCCAGGACCAACCTAAGTCAGCACCAGCGCTGACAAGCTGATGGAGGACATGGAAGGTATGCATTTCAGGCGGTTCATGAGACAGCGTCCACCTAGCAATAGCGTCGGCCAAGTCATTCCAAGGGTGTGCTGAATGGCCGCGTACTTCACACACAGAAGCATCGGGGGGTAGCCAGGTCGCAAGGACGGAAATGAGCTGCGCAAGCCTCGAGTTGGATGCCGTAACACATTGGTGGGCTGCGAGCAAAGCGCTGAGCTGCAAGTCCGGTCGGACTACTGAACGCACAGGGACCATACGACAGACCAGATCCAAAGCAATTGCAAAAGCAGAAAGCTCGGCTGCAATGTTGTCAACAGTCTGTGCTCCGATCCAATCCTCTTGGTGAGATGAAAGCTGAACACTACCACACAAAGAGCCAACAAAGTGAGAAGCAACGCCGTCAGTGCGCACAACCACAATGGCCCAGGCCGCAGCAGTGGCGCTAGTGGAGCCATCAACGTATAACTCTGCCCAAGAAGGTATAGTTGGGTCTAAAGGGGTGTCATCAACCAAAGCCCAATAGGTAGCAGGCGGTATGATCATTCCTTCCGGAAGAGGCAACAACCTTGGCAAAGGCTGTTCAAACAGGCAGTGTCTCCAGTTAGTCTGTTCGAAGATGGACATGGCCGGCAGTGCATCATCAAATTGGGGGCCAGATTGAGCAGTTTGGGACACCGGCAGAACTGCTTGTAACGACAACGTCACCGGAGAACCAGAACGATCGACAGCATCACGAGTCGAAATGGGGATTGCAGTTTGCAACAATTGGGCGAAATGGCGATCATCAAGGCCAACCCAGGGGTCATGACAAACACGCGGGATTACCTCAAAGCACTCCCCATGTGAAATGCCTGGGGGTCCAAGATGAGTAAACGGTGCACCACCCCAGAAAAACTCATACAGGCTTTCCGAGACTTCAGAATCCGCTGAGAGCTGCCCTTGCAGTGCAAAAACCAAATGCGCCGGGGAAATGGGCATAGCAACAAGCGCGACCGCAAGATTGGGCACGGATGCGATGTCAGATGAATCATGAACCGCCAATATGACAGAAGCTAACTCAGGCAAAGCGTGCTGTACGACAATTAAATGCGCATCAACAATTGGCCCAAGGTGTGCATACTGCGACTTGACAAGCACAATCTGAACGTCAGCGGCCCGGTCAAGCAAGTGAATCCATGGACGCAAAAAGACACTTATTCTCCGAGCTTCATGGACAGGCACGGACAACTGAACAGGCTCAGGGTTGGCTTGCGATCTCAAATGGTCGGAAAACCAAACTTGCAGTTTGAGCGGCCTGCTAGGGTCGACAGAGCCACGGTGACAAAGCCAATCATTCCAAGCGGGGTCAACAGTAACCTGAAAGGCCTCATCAAGTGCAGGAAAGACGTCCTGCTGGGCAAAGTCCTGACCTCCAGACAAGGACGAAGTGTCAACCTGGGAACGCACTACAACCGGCACAGCAGCAGGACAGAACCACTCGATGAGTTGCTGGCATTCCTGCTCAACATGCGAGATATCCTCCAGAACACTTGCAATGTCAGATTTCCAAGTAGGCGATGATGCTTCCGCATGATGGACCGCATGAACAAGGCCTGTAATCATGGACGCAAGACTATCAAACAACCAACGCAAATGACCCTCATGTGAAGATCCACTGCTGGAGTGAATAGCAGGCGCAATGGCAGAATCGGCAGTGCACAAAAACCCATCACCGGACTGGGCATCTCGCAATACATCCTGGAGAACTTCCTGAGCCCCATAGAGAGCCACACAAGTATTAAACGGCAGGAACGGTGGGCAATATGGGAAGAGGCCACTTTCATGAATCAGCAGCCCTTTATCGACAACCGCGGGCAATTTCAAGGCCACACGGGGGGGTCCCAAGGATCATCACCAGGGGCAAGGGTGGTAATCAAAGCCGAAACAAATCCTCTTTGCTGATGCTGGGCCAGGATGATGTGGGCCAACGTATCAGAAGGACCACCAAACGGCTGCGGGTCAACAACATAGATGAAAACCTCGGCTGTAGGATCAATAAGATCACGCCACTTCTCAATCAGAGCAGCTCTCCAGGCGTCTTGATCAGGCGGCAGTTGAACCTCTCTTCCACGGTTGGTGCGTGGAAAACGTTCGTGGTCACAAAACCAAGTTTCGACATAAAATCGGTATGGACGCTGAATAGCCGTCATCAGATAACGTTCCCAAATAACCCTAAGGTCGGGAATGAGCCTAGAGGGCGCATGCTCAAGAGGAACATCAGGCTCTTGCTCAGCCCAGCATGCATTAGGAAACAGAGAAGCATCCTCTGGCCGAAATGAAATCCTCGGAGGAATCTGGGATGAGGATGCAGTATCTGGAATGGGAAAGCCATCGTCATCAACTTGTGCAAACCGATTTCGAAAAGGTGCAACCGTGATGGAAATACCGAGGCCTTGCGAGACAGGCTCCAAACGGCTTCTGTGAAATTGAAGCCGACCTGCCCATGCACTGCATCGCCTTTGATTGCATAATGCATCAATGCCGAGGATACGCAAAATGACATCACGCGACAATTGAGGCGGAATGGATTGCGCTCTGCGATGCGTGATGTCACCATGAATGCCATGAAATAACACTGAAAACAAAGCAACTTGGCGTGCAATCTGAATACCTTGCTCAAGAATCACATGTAGTGGCTGCTGCCCAGGTATGTGGGATGCAGGATTGGGACGCACAATGTGAAAGGCAAGGTTCAAAAACGGCTGCATCATGGGGAGCCAAGGCGTGCACAACTGCTGGAGCCAGTCAAAAGGACGATGCGAAAGTCGCACCAACCGACCTACCAGGCATGAAGGTGACCTATCATGGTGCACAAACCAAGTAATGACATGCAAAACCGGGCCCTCCTCAGGGAGATCCGTGTGGCTATGCTCATCGAACAAAAGCCGCAATTGCAGTTCAAATTGTTGCCACTGTGGAGCATTCGGAAATACAGGTGGCGCCTGAGCGGGAACCGAAACAAGAAACTCTGGAGGATCAGTCTGATGTTGATCTTCAAGATGACTTGTCAGGGGTCCACTTTGTCCCGCAGCCAAAGCATCACTGAAACACTGAGGCGGCGGAGGCATGTCACTGTCTTCAGCACGCATGTTGGAATCAGTATGGGTTGGCAGGGATGGGTAAACCTGGGCAAAAGTTGGTGACTGAGCACACATGACATCTTCAACTAAGGAGACAGTGCGACACGTCTCAGCTCCTGCAATGCTGGGTGGCGGAATGTGCAGGCGACCGTATGTACCATGAGAAAGCAAGCGTACTACGAGATCTTGCAAGTGCCACACAAGATGATCAATCAAGACCACGCAAGCCTGATGCCGAAACTCGCAGTACTGCGCCACCCTCGCAAGCTCAAGCAACCCGGCTCTCGAGACTGCAGATGGCACTTTAATGACCCGTCGATCGAATGCGGCGGGCACATGTGGATGCGTGGCCGGTCCCTGCTGATGAAAAACAACATCCAAAAGCACAAGCTGGTCGGCAGAACCGGGAGGAATATCCCCTTGATGCTGAATTATAAAAGAAGTCTCATGCTGCAGCTCACCTACAGGCTTGGCATGAATTCGATGAATGGCAACAAGTTCACTGGGCTGCAATGCCGTAATTTCCAAAATGTCTTGCACTAACGTGGAAAAACGAGCAAGTCGAACCCAGGCGGAGATTGGATCTTGGCCGAGCCGATAGACGGTGATACGTCGCGTCGGCTCCCGTACATCAGGCGCAGGATCACTCGGCAAGCTCTGCATGTCAAGTAACCGGGCCGGAGCAGAATCAACCAACATTTGATCTTCGGACTGCTGAGGCTCAGGCGCTGGATCGAGAACCTCGGTGTGTAGGGTGTCACCTTCAGGCACTGCGTCATCAGTAAGACTGACATAGACTACAAAACCTGCACCTGGCTGTACAACGAAGTTCCTCGCAAAGTCAATGGGAAGATGAAACTGGTCCTGAAAAATCAAGCAGGCATGCACATTGCAAACATCTTGAATCCCTGCATCAGTGACAAGGTCCTGCCCACTGATAGTGGGTGCAAGGGACACAGCAACTGCATACATGGACACGTCGTGGCGGACAAACGTAGGCGACACGGTGACCAGACCAGACCGACGGCCAGCTTCAACACCCTGAGCCAGGACAATATCAAATACAATTGCAGTCTCGTGCCAATTACGTGGTGGAGTAGGTTGAACCAAATCAATGGAAATTTCATCCTGGGGTATGTTGTCCTGAAACCAAACCCTGAGAAGTTGCGCTCTCCAAAGATGAGGCGGCCCACGCAGCAATGCCTGTCTAGGGTTCATCGATCTGCGAAAGGTGACATGATTCAATAGCCACGATCGAACGAGGACACCACGTACAATACGCGCGGGATTGACCTGAAATTCCACAGGCAAGGCACGAAGAATGGCAAGAGCGAAAGGCGGGACCGACAACGGAGCCGCTGGAATAGGTGCTGCATTGTCCGTAGATTGTACATCCTCCCTAGTAGAAGGGGGTCCAGCAGAACTACTAGAGCCAGCTGAAGTCGGATGTTGGAGTGGTACACCTCCTAGACAAGTCCTACCTACACTCAAGGTCAGATGGGGCAAGTCAAAACACTGAAACTCTGGGATCGACACGGCCGCGGACGACAGCGGATCACAACAGAGATCAGGGCATGCAAGATCATCGGGTTGGCAATAAGTCAAATCAGGTTGACACGCACTGGGCTGTACAAAGGATGCTGCACCTGGAGGAAACAGGCATGGGCAATCACCAACAGGAGTGTTGCCAGACAAGTCTGAAATGGAAGACTTCGCAACCAGCTCATAAACTTGAAAAGGATCCTCATTTACCTGGGTTCTGCCAAAACCGCAAGCGGAGGGAACTGGGCAATGCACAGCATGACAACAAGGCAAACCTTCGAAAGATCTCGATCGAGCAAGAAATTGGTCAAACAATTGATCAATCGGGCAACCTAAATCCCTTTCATACTGAAAATCACCAACACAAGGAACATGGTCAGTCAGGATACGTCGATCCGACCAGGGTTTCTGCACCATATCCAGCACTTCGGCTGGAACGGTGAGCGAATGCATACGAATTGAATCATCAACACCAATGAGCACCTCAACTGAGGGACAAAACGTGACAGCTACACGACCCACATGTGCGGCACGTTGCTTGACTTGGCAAATCGGTGGATGGAAAGTACAGCCTCCAAACTGTAATGCAAGCTCAGATGCGCGATGGGCCGCTTCCCATTCTGAACAAAAATCTGAAGCCTGTACAATGGAATGCTGCCACTTCATCTCAAACATACGGATATCGGGCAAAGTGCCCTGGCTGTATGGCCACTGGACATCATACTCACGAGTCATGCATGCCCGGCCGCTTGAAAAGGCGGAGCCCCTGAGGGGGAGGCAGACGGACCAACAGGCGGCTCTACCCTCTGGCGCTTGTTGGCCTGTTGCTCTGCGAGCATCATCTCGTCTGCATTGGCACTCAGCGTCTTCAAGCTTTCGCCCAAATGCTGAAGACTGTCGGTAATCTTCTGGGCGCTCGAATTTGCCGCCTCCTTTGACTCGCGCGACTCCTCTTCGTCGTCGCTGACCGTCTGGATGTCCGACTGGTCCTGTTGCTGGTCCTTCTGGAGCAAGGATTTGGAAACTGCCAGGCTGGAGCGGGCAGTTTCCAAAGCTGCACGTGCTGCATTGACTCGCTCCGATAAAGCCGTCTCCTGTTGCTGGAACTGCTGGGAGTAGGCCTGCCATTTGGAAACCTGCTCTACCAGGAAGGACCGCCATGAGGAGTGCAAAGACAAACGAGCCGCGTTTGCGTTTTGCAGCTCTGTCCGCGCTTTGCCCAAGGCATTTACCTGCTTGTGTAGCGATTTGATTGCTACCTCCCCTTCTTTCAACTTCATATCCTTCATCTCCTTCTGGATATCCGGGTGCAAACCCTCGGGATGCTTCTCGAGCAAGGCGTACATGGACCTGAGCTTTGCTTCGGCTGCATTGACAGCCGCTGATGCCGCTGTAGCATTGTAATCTTGAGAGGCAGAGGCAGGCGGAATGGGAGGTGGGGGGGCCATGAGCCAAGGGGCTTCCTGGTACGTCGGCAAAACGGCCGGCGGTCCCTGTGGTGCAGGCGGCTCCTGGTGGGCTGTCTGCGAGTGATTTGGATAAGCACCCTTCTGCTTGGTTTTGCCACGACCCTTCCCTGTAGTGCCCCTGTTTGAACTGGAACGGTGGCGAGGAGAATGACGTCGTGGTGATTTGACCCATTGACCCTCTTCCTGCCGTCCAACATCCTGCTTCCAGCTTCGATCCCGTCGGGAGACCTGCTGCACCCATCTCTGCTGTCGAGGCTGCCCTGTCCCTTGGGACTTCGGCAAATTCGAATGAGGTGTCCCTGTGGTCCAGTGCTGCCCACATATCGGGCAATGTACCGCTCGTTTCGCGTTGAGCGATCCGCACTGACATTTCCAGGGGTAGGAGTGATCCTGATGCGCCATCGCTGCAGTGATAGAACGTCGAATTGCACTCAAGAACTTTGCGTCCTTTGAATGATGACTGGATAGGCTTCGATAAAGGCTTCGAAGAGCTGTTACCCCCAACGGTCGGATATTGACCTTGTGCAAAAACCAACGTAGGCGAGCCTGTGCTCTGAACCTCCTCGTACGCCTTCTGGCTGCTGCAGATAATCTCGCCAATGTAGCAAATGAGAAAACTCCAGGCCAAAGAAATCATATACAAACACGCCGCAGCGAAAATTGTGAAAACAAGTGTTACGCACACTTGCAGAAGCGCAGATCAAAATTGTAAATCACAAATTGAAAGGCAAATGAAATGAAAACAGGTGTATTGTAAATGCCCACCTGCAAAAGCAAGAAATTGCAGATATTGTAACCCCCAGTGCAAAGCAAAATTCCAATGAATAATTTGCAAGCCACGACAAGGGAACAAAATCACCCAAGTGTTAAAGCACACTTGCAGAAGCTAAAGTCCTGAGCCACCACGCAGACAAGAACGAGTTCGATTGCTGCACGGCTCGAAGGACCAGAAGGCCGTACAATAACGGCCAAGGCGACCCCAAGGCACAAAACTGGGGCGCCCGCGAGCGTATGGCAATCTCGCTAAGGTCAGAAAATTCGGGGGGCAAATGCGGCACCTCGCCTCCCTCGAACCCAAACCTTTGGGATGGATGACATCCCATATATTATGGAAGATAAAAAATGTTTGAAACCACCAGCCAGTTATGGGTAAATCAACCAACTATTCATGGCCTTGTTCAATAGCTAACTGTGAGTTTACCAGAGGGTAAGCAAGAACAAAAAAGGGCATCAAACTGGGAAATCTTGGAAGTTTAAGACGCCGATTTTTCATGGGATATGTTAGGGACGCCTTCATTCCGGGATATGGTGGGATGGATTTTACGATGAATGTGGCCCCATCATGAGGGATTGCCGACAGCCCAGCTTGTAGGGGAAAATAATGGGTGGGCTTTGACCATGGCACATATGGGAAACAAAAAAAAATACTTGGTACAAACACTAATCCCTTCCCCTCAAGTATTGAATACCCCCAAGAAACCCTGGCTTATTGCTGGATCCTATTGAATCTATGTTGCGATCCCTCATAGGGGGTAGCAGCCGGGTAGCAACTGTGACAGTACCCATTGATAGAACTGGGGTCTATCATTATCTCTGGCAGCAAAGCCGATGCCCCAAGTGGGTATACACCAGCTGGTCGAATTTTGAGTCTTTTGTTGGGTTGTCAACATCAGTAAATTTATCAAACCATAACCCATTGATACAATATAAGCTATAATACAATGTAGAGAACATGATCTTTCAGAGTGACTTTCCCTTCAGGTCGATGTGAAGAAGATGTGAAGAACATGTTCTAACACCGCCTCGCGTACCACGTACGTCACGTACCAGATCTAAACTGTGGTAGACCCAACAATCCCCAGCTAACCTGGTCAGCTGGAAATTCCTCCATGGTAGAAAAATCCAGCTGGATGAATTTCCTGATGGGATTGTTCAAAATGTTTTTTTTGTTTAATGGGTTTTCGAATCATCTAGTTTTAGAAAAACATCTGTACTAGTAGATAGATGTTATATGATCTTATAAAGTGGTTGGTGGTTTCAACCCCTCTGAAAAATATGAGTCAATAGGAAGGATTATCCCATGTATTATGGAAAATAAAACATGTTTGAAACCACCAACCAGATAGATTTTATATGATGTTATAAAACTGGGCATTTTTGGAGGAGCCACCCCACTCAACGTTGGGAAGTTGACCTCAAGACCCCCCTGGCTGCGCGCCACGTTGCCAATGGCCGGGGCATTGTTGGGGGGACGTGGAGTAGTCACCTGCACTACTCAGGTGGCTGTTGCTGTTTGGTGGTGCTCACTGAGTTGGAGTAACAGCTCAGTCGTAGAGATTCTGCGCATCGCCTATGGGGGTTGAACCGCGTTTGAACCAGGAGACAGTGATAACGGACAAAATTACTTGTTCATTTTCATGCCATGAGCAAATTAGAATCGTCCCCTATCTGTAGTGAGGATTTCTGAGGCAACTCATACTTTGAGGCAACTCATGCAAAACAGGCGTCTCGGTATAGGGTTGTCCCCCATCGGTAGTGAAGGTTTTGCACACCCCTCAGCAAGGCCAAAGCGAAGCAAAACTAAATTAGTATTACAATCATTTCCTTCGTTACTCATATGTATATAATATTCCACCAAGATCGGAACATATAATGACCCCTGACAAATGAATGTAGAGATATTGAGACCCAAATGATCAAAGGAAAGGCCATGGATGGTTGGCACTAAGCCAGGCAGCCAGATCGCCGGCTTTGAATGGATTTTGATCTCCAAACGAATGGTGTTCGGTACGAGGGGTTTTTGTGTTGGGATCGGTACGTGATTTTTTGACCACTTAGCAGCCCCAGAATGGCATCTTTAAGATGGGAGTTGGAAAAAACCCTCTTCTTCATCCATCAACATCATCATCTAGTTGGGACATGCTCAAACCAACAGGATGAATCCAACATTTTTGATCATCCGTCGTGGGGGTTCTCGGAACTCCTCCCAGTTTCAATGAAAGAGTTGGAAGATCATCCAGTTATATAGATGATTGGAAGATCCCCACTTAGATTAATGGCCTATAACATGCTCACAAGAATCACTATAGAAACCCCAAAAAAAGATAGGAAGGTCATTTCTTACTAATTTAGAATTGGGTTGTGCTTTTCTACATCCTTTTGGAGCTTGCGTCCTGCCAGTTAGACCCGGACTCCGGTGCCTGCCACCTGAGATGTCCGTCCATGTCAAAGGCGCTCAAAGTACCAGGCGTGTCTTCCCCCGAGAATTCTTTGCTATAGAAAGGATGGTTGTTGTTCACGGCAAAAACCTGTGCGCAAAAAACATGATACAGATCTTTGGATATATCAGTTGATATTTCATGGCAGGTGATGTGATTTCATGGTTTTATCGGGGAAACTCTTGGTGATTTTCGGGGTACCCCTGTTTCTCAAACAGGATGTTGTTGTGCCAGGATAAGCACCGAAGACCGGAAATGGGGATCCAACAGCCTTACGAACGCAACACATAACACAAGAAGTGATGAATTTAGCCACCAGAGGTTAGGATTTTATGATCAAACACAGGGATTTCGTGTCTCAAGCATCACAGATCTTGAGGATAACCAAAGGACTCGACCAATCCCTAGGATGCCCTCCAGTAAAATAACATCGCAAAAGGGAAAATCCAGCATGTGTAGATCATTTTCCCGAACGGGAATCCCATGGATTTCAACATCTACGTTAGTTTACTGGAAGATATTTGGGACGAACTGGATGGAGCCTGCAGAACCTCAACAAGACTATGCACCACCAATGTGCCCACCTACATCCACCTGTTTTGCCCATCCGATTTCAACCCGTCCCCAAGCATCGCAGGCGTCCTATGAAAAATGAGGAATACTGCGACTATGGATTTCCTCGAGTATCAAAAAGAGGTGGTGCTCGCACCAAATTTCAGGAAAAAAACAGAGGTTGAGTTTTTTTTCAATAACCTGACCAAACTGTAGTTGGTTCATCCCTAGTCGCCTGGTTGGATAAATCATATTTGTTTATTCAGGTCACGTTTTACCAAGCCCCCACGTATTAAAGAGAAAACACATTAAAACTTGGTGGATTGCCATACCCGTTCCTTACTCATGTTGTAAGAAACCAATGGAAACCATACCTTTGCCATGGCCATTTTTGGGGGGCACTCTCTGCAATCAAACATGGCAACTGGAGAATTTCAATGGAATGGGTAAATCATCTGCGAATGGCCTGGAACAATCGCTGATTGCCATGAGCATAAACCCTTCAGCCGCGTATGCAAGATTTCACCATTCCAATCCAAGACTAATTTATTTTAACCTACCCTTCGCCAAAGTTGGCCTCGTGTTTTCAATGGTTAAGCATGGTTAAACCCATTCTCACCAATTCCAACTAATTAGCATCGACATATCTCAATAGTTAAACCTATATTTTCATCTACCAAGTCCCCATGCTGTGTCATATGAGCCATGAAAATACCCCTGTCCCATCCCATTATACTGAATTATACTGCTTGATCGATGAGTATCCCCATCTTGGCCACAATCCCAAATACACGTCAAGAAACCAGGTAATCAACAATGTTTTTATATAAAGGTTCATACACATGAAGTTGACGTACATAACTTGGTGAACGTTTGGGTCAATATGGGTTATAGCGCATTAAGTAACTATTTCGGGGGCTATAACCCAATAAACATAACGTTTTGGGTGGCTCTTCCTGTAGCTGGTGAATGCCTCGCAAAATGGTTCGATGATTTATCCATTAAATAGTCTGGTGATTTTCCAAAGTTATGTTAGTTTACTGATGAATAATTATGCTGGATAAGTGATGAATCCCAGTAATTTGGAAAATAGGTGAATATTAATTATGGTGAAATAACAATGGCCTCTGGTAAACAAACAGTTTCCCATATTTTTTTTGTGAGTAAAAATTGGGTACCCCATATTCCATTCAATACTTAAGATGGCTAATACATGTTTAATACTAAACATAGAACCATATTGCCAATACTTAAAATTACTTTACTTCGTGTGATCCCCACCATGACATTTATACATTTTGTTACTGGCAAATCTTCTGGCATTCTATCTGACATATTTTCTGGCATATCTTCTGGCATTCTA
>Ga0126342_10000555_pt1 | contig 42185 bp, 29 predicted proteins | sample Cyp1metagenome_FD_92528 | JGI IMG/M metagenome (GOLD analysis project Ga0126342, IMG submission 92528) | Coral microbial communities from Lord Howe Island, Old Settlement Bay, Australia - Cyphastrea 1 metagenome | ecosystem: Host-associated > Invertebrates > Cnidaria > Coral ...
AAGGTGTCGTGGCCCTCCTTACATTAAGTGCAACAACATATAAACCCTAAAGGTGTCGTGGCTCCTCTTACATGAAGTGCAGGAACATATAAACCCCAAAGGTGTCGTGGCCCTCCTTACATTCAGTGTAAAAACCTATTTGCCTAAATTGTATAAAAGCGAGAGTCGTTCGTAAACACCCGACTCATTTCCATTGGTTGTATTGGTTGGGGTGGTGTCCCCATCATGATCCGTTGGTACAAGGGCCATACCATGTGACGCAACCACCTTGCAAACATGTTTTCAGTCGTGCTGTTTCTTGTAATTCAAAACCGGTCTGTTTTTTTATGGTTCAAAATTCGTATTTTTTTTGCATTCACCATCCAGTGTATCGAAATTTTGACCCGTTCAATATTGTTTGATGTGCCATCAATTTCCGGGTGTGCTGCTAATAGACCAAATTTCCCAGTTCGGATGAACCCGGGGCCAGGTCCTGCATGAAAGCAATTCGATTGTCAGGATATCCTGCTTGTGGCTTGGACCCGACGCAAGGCACCAGAACCGTGCAAAACGAATCTCAAAAAGGTAACCCCCCGCACCAATCAATGGGCACACCATTTTCTATTAGGGGTTTTTATTATGGTTGAAACATGTTTTAATTTTAACTGCTAAATTACTCTGCTGTATATGTGTATTATATATTTTTGTGAAGTACAAGTTGATTTTCCAGGCGGATACCCTTGGTTTTTGGCCTTAGACACCCATGGTAGAACGATTAAAACCGTTTGCCTTTGTTCCTTCAATGTGATGATTAAAACGTGATGGCAATCATGATCGTGTCATTAAAATATGGTGTGTTTGTTAGATTGCAACATGTTTATTTTCATTCATGGTCGATTATTAATGGTCCAACAACATGGCTTTTCCTGTCGGGGCAATGCGGGGCGGCTCATGGCGATTGCGCGATTGCGGCAATCAGGTCTCCAACAAGTGGTGATATTATCTATAGCGTCATCAGGAACATGAACAATTTTGAGTCCCTTGGCACCAACGACTGTGCGATTTGTTCATATTTGTTCTGAGTTGTCCCATTGCAAAACTGGGCCACAATACATTTCAGAATGCCATATGAAGACTGTTTTGAAAATTTGCGAAGGCACTAACAGCTGAAACTGTGACAAAAAACTGCTGCAACACGTAATTGGCCCTGAAATTGTCGGAGTACAGTGACAGGGATGTTCTTCAGTTGCTTGTTCTCTCAGTGGGGTATAATACATATATTATATATTTATATACACATAATATGCAAGCAACTCAGATGCTACATAGCCAGCGTTCCCACGTTGAGTGGGATGATGGGTTGCCTAGAGCTGCCGGAAATGTGTGGTTCCTGGTTCCATATTGGGTGTTATAGCCACAGCTGAAACTGGCTAACTGAACCTGGATAGTTTCTTAGTAGAAATGGTTCATGTGGTGGCACTGTTGCTGCGAAAATTCATGGAAAGGAATCAAATCGTTACAGTTACTTAATGGGCTACCAGCACTTGTAACTGGGATATTGTGATACCATGTCTTAGCACAATATCCCAGTTACAAGTGGTTACCATGGGATATTTTCTGAACCACCACTGAATATGGTGATTTTTCAGGATTTTTCAGGCTCAAATCTCGGCTTTCCAGCCACCTTTAGGGGTCCATAAAATCCAGCCCGGCCCAGGGTTGGTGCAGATGAGCGAGAGCCACTCTGCCAGCAGTTCTGCCACAGCTTCTCTTGTCTTGTTTTGGTGTTTTGGTAAGGGAGCTAAAGTTGAGATAACGAGCATAAACATGGCCCAGCTGATAATTTATTATTTCAGATTTGTGTTTTGGTTCATTCCCTGGAAATTGGATCTACAATGTTTCAGGGGTGTTGAAACCAGTGATCAGCGTCGATTCCAAACTAACGGACTAACAAATTGGAGTAGCAAAGATGGAAATGCAACCAACCAAATTATGGCCTTTAACCAAGAGCGTGACTGAAGATCCAATCTGCAAAATGGAGAGGCTGCATATCGAATCATGTTTTGTCATGCGTATGTATATGTTCAAATCCCTGCCGACTTGTTTGTTTCTCTCAGGATGATGATTGCATCATGTTTTGGGGTTGTCGGAGTTGCTGTTCAGGTTTTTTCTTGATGTGTCCATTGTTCCTGCAACTTACCCAAAATGCATAGGCATAATCTACTGCTATGTGTTTTTCATCTTTGGGTTAAATCAACCCATGGAATCTTCAAGATCGGTTGGTTTCCCCATCAGAATGCCCTGAAAAAATCACCACATCATATCTAATTTCACAAAAAAAACATTAACATATAACATCATATATACTTCATTCTATTTCATGACTTACCCCTTAATTTGCAATGATTGTCCCATCATATCCTCATAGTTTCAATCAGTTTTACCTGTCGATTTTCGATGCTTGAGCCAGGGGGTTGGTAGGGTTACCTTGTGGTAATTTAACATAGCTATTGAAAATGGCCATAGAAATAGTTGATTTACCCATTCACAGTGGTGCTTTTCAATAGCTATGTTCTATTACCAGAGGGTAAGTGAAATCATCATTAATCACCATTATTGACCATCATTAATCATGATTAACCATCATTAAATCGCCATGAATCAATGTTAATCAATGTTAATCACTGGTTATCATAAACATTCCCAGCTACTAACCACTGAACCATTACCCTCTTTTTAATTAACATAACTATGGAAAGATCCTCCATTTTTTTTAATGGGTAAATCAAGTATTTCGACTCGGCTATTTTCAATAGCAAACTGTTGACATCACCAGAGGGGAAGTGAAATCACCATTGATCACCATTAATCAGCACTATTGACCAGCACTATTCACCATCCCTTCACAATCTATTAACCATGATAAATATCCCATTAATCAATGGGTAAATCAGCCTGAAGTTGGAGGTTCTTCAGCCTGAAGTTGGACGACTGCCTGGTGGACGGCTTCGCCACGGCACGCATTCCCCCGAGGCCACTGACCCTGCCGCAGCCCCATGAGGCGCGGCCGGGGATCTCGACATAGATATTTATACATATATGCATATGTAGAGAGAGAGAGAGATAGATAGATAGATAGATAGAGATATGGATATGAATTTGGATATAGATATGGATATGGATATAATATATATATATACATACATGTAGATTTGTAGGTTTTGCAATTCTTCAGCTGACTTCATTGGGAAAACAAAACACCTGTGCCACGCGTGTCGCAGGAACCCTTCTACGGCATTGCAGCATCTCGTTGGCTGGGTGGGATAGGGATCACATTTTTTTAAGGGGGAACCCCTGACCCTTAATCAGTACTTTGTCAACCAGGTAACAAAAAAAACTGGGGTTGGCATTAAGGGCCTTGGTGACCACAGATGATTTTTAAGGTACTTGGTGACCACAGTTTGAGGACCTGAAACCTGAAAGAATTCCAATTTTGGGGGGACAGTCTACCTGATGGTCACGTTTCCATCCATCTATACTGCTCCCCGAGTTTCTAGTTCGAAATTCAACCATGAGTGTTTTATAAATATATATATATATATGTAATATATAATATAATGTATATATATATATGATATAATGTGTATATATAATATAGTGTATAATATATATATATATATATATATATATATATATATTGTTATATGTTTTTTATTGCTCATGGTGATCTAGATGAGTTTTCATCCCTTCATGTTCGATGGTTGTCCCCCAACGTTCCTGAGGTGGAAAGGATCATCGATTTGGACAATGGCAGTCGCATGCGCCCTTGGCGCCCTGTCGCTGGGGAGTCCCGTAAAAGGTTTATCCTGTTAAATGGGTGATCCCATTGTTACTGGTTGGTTGCTGGTTAGTTTCTGTAAGTCCCCTGGCAGGAAGTCCCATGGTTCATGATGCTACAAAGTGACATCAGGTTGATCCAAGTTGGATTCCGTTACAGGGGGAGCACTGGGAACTAACCGAGCTGCGGTCTCAGTTTGAGGTGATCATGGAACCCACGGCTGTCCCACTTTTAGTCAGCAAGTGACCGTGTGATTACATGTGATTACCAGGTTACCATCCGCCTGAAAAATAATTGTCCTTATGCCACAAAGGGGTTCTGGGTCTTTTCTTTTGTGGGGGCCCTGACGATATTCTGTTCCATTCCCTTATTCCTACGAGTAGGCCCAAGGTCAAGAAATGAGATATGCTAATCTATAGTAGTATACCGCAGTATAGCCCCAAAATCCCTCAAATGTGTAATTCTATATAATTGAAAAAACTATGAATGGGCAATTTTCTAATAATTAGCTATGTGTCACACTACCATGTTACAGTCTTGGCCGAAGGTTGAAAAAACTATGACACAAAATCATCTTATTTATGGCACTCGTTGTCCAAAATCAGACCCACTGGCTGCTGTTTCCACGTGTGGCACGGTGCCTCGACACGCCAGATACCTCGGTGATGCAGAGACAGGGATAGGCATGGTGCATGTTGGAGCTGATGGTGGGGGGTCCCAACATGGCTCTGGCTGAGCAACAGCCCGCGGTTGATGAGTCGTTGGTGATTTAGCCATCAAAGATATGGGGATAGTTGGTGCATAGTTGATGCATAGTTGATGCATGATGGTTGAATTATTTTTTATCCCCCAGCCTGGCTTTCCCCTTTTTTCAATTGGGACACCTTAACGGTTTTCCATGGGTGTATTGGCAAGGGGATCAAGATCTATAGGAGTTGATATAAACCCTGGTTGAACCAGGGGATTCTGATAGCGGATGGCAACCATCGGGATGACAGAGGATTAACCATGTTCATTTGAGTCATTAAAACATACCAAATCTGGTTGGTCGTTTGGAACATGGCTTTTATGACTTTCCAGAAATCTTGGGAATGTCATCATCCCAACTGACTTTCATATTTTTCAGAGGGGTTGAAACCGCCAACCAGAAATTGTTGCTTGGTTATAGAGGGATGTCACTACCAAATAGGGCCAAACACCAGCAATGGAGATAGAATCAATAGATGATGGTTGGTTGTAACATGTGGGCTATATCACTTGGATAAAGTATGGATTGCTAAACTGCTCAACAGTACCTCACAATGGAAATCCCCTTTGACCACCCAGTACCCCAGTACAAATCGGATGGGATAGGGGTATTTCTTGAGGCTCATGTGGGGAACAAAAAAGATAGATGTTTAGTACCCAGGTTAAAGCGATTGGAATATGCATGATGATCAACCTCAAAGATAAGTAAACTAAGCAAACAAAGTAAATTTAGTCGTTTCAAAAATATTTCATGTGTAAACCCCGCCAATTAAATCCCAATTGTGGACGGTTTGTACCAGCCATTGATACCATGGCATTTGGTGAATCCCACATTGCACAGTTCTTTGTCTCTCGAAGTCAAACGGCTGAAACAGCTATGGAGCAGCTGAAACAGCTGATGATTTGCATTAGTACTATTAAACCATGATAACTAGGATGGATGGTATTAGTACTAATGCATGATCACATGATTACAATCCACAATAAGTACCACAGTGCAACTTAAATTGATTAATGCAGCTCACAGTGCATGACAATCATAATTGGTATAGGCCTTGCCCATATTCCAGTACATGAACCCCAGACCATGTCAATGCCACCAACCATCTGAGAAAAAAAATGAGAACTGTTGTACAAAAGCATGTCCACATGATTACTCAAACATGTCCACATGTGTTTTCTGTTTGTTTGAAGGGTTCCTATAATTCATCTCCTTTTCATGGGTGATTTCCAGCTTAGATTCTGCAGCTTCAGGTCAGCTGCTGATGTGGAGCGATGACTGTGAAGATCATGGTGTGGTCCTGAAACTACTCAGTTGTTTTTTGTTGTCACCCGAGCACTCTTGATTATGTGTTACCTTATGATACACTAACACAGCAATGGAGAATCACAATATCGGTACATAAATCAACTGTTTCTATGACCATGTTCAATAGCTATGTTGGTTCATCATGTTTAATCATGATATTTACTTTGGTTAGTAGGGGAAAGGATCTGTGGATAAACCCACATCCCCCAACTATGGTTGGTTAATGTTCGGTATATCTTAGTCCCTAGTGCGAAGCGTGGATAAATCAACCCGGGCTGATTAATTAGGTGGTACCCCCCCAGGATAGTGATAAATTGAAAAATCGCTACTAAAATGGTAGCTCCCAATGATCCACAGCCCAGGAATTTATTCATCCGTGGTTGACACTAGATGGGCGATGGGGTGGTTTGTTAGGGGCCATGCAATGTTTTACTTAGTGTATGATATCGTATGCAAGTATCTATATTAGATAGCTGGGTTTGCCTATGGCAACCAACCACAAGGGGTGTTGTGTTGGGGGATTGATATGAACAACTGACAACATGATTGATGATGAAGCATTCTTAGCAGACACCAACGAGCATTTGATCTTAAATATATTTTGTGTGTTTTGCTGTAGGATGGCGTGTCATGTATTGCTGTCAGGGTGTATGTTCCCCTATATAAGCCATAGATCATCGCCCCGTCTCACCGAGAGCCACCTCTCCGGTTTCCCCAGCGATGATACCAGAGAGTATCCATCTTTTTTCTGATACCCGGTGGCAATTGTACGGAGCTATGGAAAATCAAAGTAAGTTTAATAGGTAACTCATCTATAAATCATCTTTTCAATGGATTGGTTTCAGGGAAATTTTACAGGAAACCATAGATTTTCCCATTAAATATCGGGCTTTCCTGCAAATTTTCCCTTAAACCAATCCATTGATCTTTAAATCCTAGCTATAATATGGACACTTTTCCCTAGCTCACCGGAGGGTAACCAGCTGGATCACTCGGCCACCCCGCCGGTAACTCAGCTGTTGGCTCGTCTCGTTGGCGTGGGACGTTGGCGCAAGCGACGAGGCGCCGGGTGAATGCTTCATGCGTAATGAGTATACCCTCTGGTAAACTAACATAGCTATTGAAAATAGCCATTTATAGTGGATTTACCCATTAACATGGTGATTTTCCATAGTTATGTTAGTTTACCAGAGGGTAACCCAGCAATGGAATGGTTATAATTATCATTCTATGGTATATTTGAAATTAGGTTAATCACTAATGGCTGGGTGAATGATTAATATATTAATGATGTAACCATTCCATGTTTTTTTCACCATTCCCTGATAATGATAATGAGTCAATGAATGATGTATAAGTATAATATATATAATATATGGTTAATGTTGAATGTGAATCATTGATACTAATGAGTCAACCTAGGTTAATTGAGGCATAGGTTTCATTCCATGACTGTGTCACAAGAATAGTCATATAAGATATATCACTATAATACTATTCCAGTAATTGTTACATGAAGAATCATCAAATCTTCTAGTCAATCAATGTTCAAATAAGAATAATCTACTCCAAATATCTCCAAATGCACAAGAACCAGGTTCTTTTTGCAGGTTTTTTTTTCAGCACTTGGCGTGGAAGTTGGGGATTTCCCAGCGGGAAATCCCCTTAAATAGAGGTTTCAAGATGATAAACCTTGCCTTATGACCTGGCCAAATATTGTTTTGATCGCATGTGAAACCACCATGGTCTGTACAAAAATTTAAGTACTTCACCATTTTTTCCACCGTACTTCACAAGGTTTCAAAAAAATTGCTCACCATGGTTTAGTCAAGTGAAAAAACCGGCATGTTCTCAGTTTGTTTCAACATTTGAAACCACCATGCGTTCACTGCCACAGGTCATGGCAGAGGCGGCCAAGGCGAAACCCGAAGCGAAAGCAGCGGTGGCCAAGAAGCCACGCTTAGAGCCTTGGTTCTGGTGAAATTGCCACCGGTAAAGCAATAGGACCATTCCCACATCTACCATAAATGGGGTGTATCTACCATCAGCATATGGGTGGTTTATTATGGTTTATTTGTATTTTAGTTAATATGAGTCTCTTATATAATATATATATAAACATAACAATGTTTTTGTTAAAACATGTTTTACCCAATGAATCCTGGTTTTGTGGTCATAGTTGATCGGATTTTATTGGATATCTAGCAAATCAACTTCATATGACTTCATGTGTTGGGTCTGAAAATGTGGCATACCTCCAGTAATGGTTACAAACAAGACGCTTCAAATGATGGTTCTTTGTCCATATGGAACACCCCGAGATGGAATGGGATTGGTCCCTTGACGGGATGGTGGAGTTAATTCATATAGCTATTTGATGGTCGCTATATTGTTGGTAGCTAACATGAAAATTAACATTAACATTAACATTGTCATACATTAACTACCCTTTTGGGATCCACATTTTGTTCAAGCTTTACAAATCGCGAAAACTTTCGAGGGTTACAACGTGGCTGGATGTGGTGCGAGGATTGCATCGATGGCTGTCGTTTCGCCTTGGTCTTTCCCATCGTGGTGGCGCACTTCGCCAGGCGACCACGGACGGCGCGTTGTTGAGATGGGCATTGTTAGATGGGAAAAGCTATGAAAACCTTCATTCAAGTGTGGTATAGACGGTATATCAAATTTTGAGAGAACACATTATATATATACATATATATATACTATATACTGTATATCTATCTATCAATTTGAGAGAACAAGAACAAACCTGAATGGAACAGTCATTGTCTTGTCAAAAAAAATATGTTTGTTGCGCGTAACTTTGCCATATCGTTTGTTGGGCCTCAAAAAACTACCCCACCATGCGGTTTATGGTTTCTAGTACCCTCTGGTTATTTAACATAGCCATGGAAAATTGTCCATTTTTAGATGGTTTACCTATTAAAAATGGTGATTTTCCATGGCAAACTGTTAAATAACCAGAGGGTACGTCTTATCCCCAGCTCAATGACCGTCCCTTTTTTTTTCAGGCCTCGCAAGCGCCGAAAATTGATAGAACAGGTGAAGTGCACCAGAATTCGAGAGTCGGATGTTATGTTTCTTATTTTTTTCTGGAGGTGTTATAGAACGCAAAAAAAAATGGGGTTGTAGTTTGGGGTCTTTGAATGTGAAGAACTACTACAATGTGAGGCCCCCCAGTTATAAGTTGGTTTGTAAGCCCCAGTAACTATAGTTATAAGTACCATAAACCATAGTTATTGGAGTTATAAACCAACTTAGCTATCTTGGGGGCCTCACATTGTAGGTAGAATGGCAGAATTATCGTTCAATATGATTCGACTACAGCCATTGAATAGACATTTCAATTTATCAAACACATAGTTATGGCCAACCATGATTTGCGCACGGCCCAAACTGCAAATCAACTGAGCACAATCGCGCAATCGCGCGGTCTTTGGATCTATAGGGGACTGTGTTATGGTATTGAAACTTACCGAAATGACAAAGAAAAGACCGTGAATGATTCCAAACCCACAAGCCACAACAAGTATTTGCAGGATGTTCAGAAGGGCGCTATTAACACCGGTCAATTCATATCTTCATCTGGTAGTAATTCAACATTTTGAAAAAAATAATGTCCAAGATGATCTTCCATGAAAACATGGAACTTACGATACTATAGGAAAACAAAAGTAACACCATATTATGAAACCAACCGTTAAAAACCACCGGTTGTTTTCTCCATCTGGTCATTTTTGAGGTTCGGCACGAGCAACCTCACGGCGTTGAAGCTCCTCACGCAGGACGGACGGGTGACCCGGGTCACCGGCCACGGTCATCCCGGAATGGTGACCGGAACAAATCATTAAGTGGCGAGTTGTTGAAAAAGACTCCTATGGGTTAATGATTGCTGTATTCCATCATATATTCCAAGAACATATCTGGTAGAATTATGGATATAACATGATATAACAATTATATACATAGGAATGGTGTAGAACAAATCATATACATCAAATATTCCCATGGGTTGGATCAAACAATTGACATATTTATATTATGGAATATATATATATATATATATATTTGATGGATAATCCTTTTTTTGGATCCCCCTAATATAAATCCATATATTTTCTGTACGTTGACCATGGCACTCTCCATGGGTCCCACGGCAGAGCTCGTGATACGAACCATTCACCCTCTTGAATCCTGATGAAACCGCCACCAAATTTCTGATATTTGTGGTGAAAAATCTGATGTTTGTTGCTAAGACACCATCGGAACTTACTTATGTTGCTAAGACACCATATATATATATATATGTTTTATCCTGGTCGATCTATTTTTTGCTGGGTGAATCCATCATTTTCGAGCACCTTCAGCGGAATCCCCGGGCCGTTTCAACGGCAGGAGAACGTCTTGGTGGGCGGCTTCTTCGTGATCAGCGGCTACGTGAGCGCCTACACCTCCACCAAACTGGGCGCGCGAGGCGTTGAGGAGAAGAAAGTGGCCAACCCGGAACTCTTCTTCTGGCAGAGGGTCACTTGGCGAATGGTCGGATCGATCTGGGATCTAAAAAATCCTGGGGCGAACTGGGCATCTTCAATTCCCCATTTCACCATTCATTTCTTCATTTTATAGGCTGGTACTTCTGGATCTTCATTTATGGATCTTCATCAGTATGGTTTGTATGGTGTCGTCGCTGGGAAATCCCCATGATTTTCCACTGGGATGCATGGTTTTAACGGATTTGTTTAAGATCTACAGTTGAAACATGTTGAACCCATGGATTCCACTCGCAGATCTTCCAGATTTCCTTGTAAAATGCCCAATAAGAACCAATTCTGAGATTGGATGGGGAAATTTTGGCCAAGGAGGGGCGAAAATGAAAATGGTGTGTTGTTCTTCCTACAGATAGATGCAGTAAGATACCAAACCTATATGCCTCAGACCATCTCAGACTCCTTGTTTTTGGTTACACGGGGACTCAGGGCCCCTGATAATTTGCACATGTTTATGCTTTGTACATGCGTCTCATACACTGATGTTGTTTTACATGAAGATGTGGTTCATTTTGTTCTTGTGACATGGAGATGTTCGACCAGGTCCTCTATGGTTCATCTTCATTGAAGTGACATAGGTGTTGATACGCTGGGTGGTGGTTGGGGGGTTTTCGGGTGGGTGGGCGGGGGGGTGTGATAACGTTCTTGATAGTACGCTCTTCATGGTTTATCTTCATTGAAGTGACATAGATGTTGATACGCTGTGCACTTGTGGTGCTACGTGAGCTGATATGTTTACTTATGGTTCATGTACATGAAGCGACATAGGTGTTGATACGCTATGCATTTGTGGTGGTACGTGAGTTGATATGTTTGCTTATGGTTCATCTTCATTGAAGAGAGATAGGTGTTGATACGCTGTGCACTTGTGGTGGTACGTGAGTTGATATGCTTGCTTATGGTTCATGTACATGAAGTGACATAGGTGTTGATACACTGTGCACTTGTGGTGGTACGTGAGTTGATTTGTTTGCTCATGGTTCATGCACATGAAGTGACATAGGTGTTGATACGCTGTGCACTTGTGGTGGCACGTGAGTTGATATGTTTGCTCATGGTTCATGTACATGACGCGACATAGGTGTTGATACGCTATGCACTTCTGGTGGTACGTGAGTTGATATGTTTTCTTATGGTTCATGTACATGAAGTGACATAGGTGTTGATACGCTGTGCACTTTTGGTGGTACGTGAGTTGATTTGTTTGCTCATGGTCCATGTACATGAAGTGACTTAGATGTTGATTCGCTATGCATTTGTGGTGGTGTACGTGAGTTGATATGTTTGCTTATGGTTCATGTACATGAAGCGACATAGGTGTTGATACGCTGTGCACTTGTGGTGGTACGTGAGTTGATATGTTTGCTTATGGTTCATGTACATGAAACGACATAGGTGTTGATACGCTGTGCACGTGCGGTGGCACGTGACTTGATATGCTTGCTTATGGTTCATGTACATGAAGCGACATAGGTGTTGATATGCTATGCATTTGTGGTGGTACGTAAGTGGATATGCTTTCTTATGGTTCATGTAAATGAAGCGACATAGGTGTTGATACGCCGTGCACTTGTGGTGGTACGTGAATTGATATGCTTGCTTATGGTTCATGAAGTGACATAGGTGTTGATACGCTATGCATTTGTGGTGGTACGTGAGTTGATATGTTTACTTATGGTTCATGTACATGAAGCGACATAGGTGCTGATACGCTGTGCACGTGTGGTGGTACGTGAGTTGATATGTTTGCTTATGGTTCATGTACATGAAGTGACATAGGTGTTGATACGCTGTGCACTTGTGGTGGTACGTGAGTTGATATGTTTACTCATGGTTCATGTACATGAAGTGACATAGGTGTTGATACGCTGTGCACTTGTGGTGGTACGTGAATTGATATGCTTGCTCATGGTTCATGTACATGAAGTGACATTGGTGTTGATATGCTATGCATTTTTGGTGGCACATGAGTTGATATGCTTGCTTATGGTTCATGAAGTGACATAGGTGTTGATATGCTATGCACTTGTGGTGGTACGTGACTCGATATGCTTGCTTATGGTTCATGTACATGAAGCGACATAGGTGTTGATACGCTGTGCACTTGTGGTGGTACGTGAGTTGATATGGTTGCTCATGGTTCATGTACATAAAGTGACATAGGTGTTGATATGCTATGCACTTGTGGTGGCACGTGAGTTGATATGCTTGCTTATGGTTCATGTACATGAAGCGACATAGGTGTTGATACGCTGTGCACTTGTGGTGGTACGTGTGTGGATATGTTTTCTTATGGTTCATGTACATGAAGCGACATAGGTGTTGATACGCTGTGCACTTGTGGTGGTACGTGGGTGGATATGCGTGCTTATGTTTCATGTACATTAAGTGACATAGGTGTTGATACGCTATGCTTTTGTGGTTGTACGTCAGTTGATATGTTTCCCTATGGTTCATGTACATGAAGTGACATAGGTGTTGATACGCTGTGCACTTGTGGTGGTACGTGAGTGGATATGTTTGCTTATGGTTCATGTACATGAAGCTACATAGGTGTTGATACGCCGTGCAATTGTGGTGGTACGTGAGTTGATATGCTTGCTTATGGTTCATGAAGTGACATAGGTGTTGATTTGCTGTGCACTTGTGGTGGTACGTGAGTTGATATGTTTACTCATGGTTCATGTACATGAAGTGACATAGGTGTTGATACGCTATGCAATTGTGGTGGTACGTGAGTTGATACGCTTGCTTATGGTTCATGAAGTGACATAGGTGTTGATACGCTGTGCACTTGTGGTGGTACGTGAGTTGATATGTTTACTCATGGTTCATGTACATGAAGTGACATTGGTGTTGATACGCTGTGCACTTGTGGTGGTAGGTGTGTTGATATGCTTGCTCATGGTTCATGTACATGAAGTGACATAGGTGTTGATATGCTATGCATTTGTGGTGGTACTTGAGTTGATATGTTTACTTATGGTTCATGTACATGAAACGAGGACAGAGTAAAGTTGCTGGAACGCAGCAAATTGATAAGCTGTGGACATGTTGCACAGGCTTCATGTGTGGCTGTGTAAAGACACGCACCAATGGCCTGCCCAACCCACAATTGTTCAGCCAAGCATATCAATATCTTTGGAGAAAGAATAATGTCGACAAGGACTTGTTCCAGCTGTTGGCCGCGGAACTGAAAAATTGAGTATAAAGACAAATCTTCTCAAAAAAATAAAGTTTTGGAAATGATGGGGCGCAGAATCCCTTACAAATACCATTGAAAGTGTGTTTAGCCGCCCGTCCTCATGGCATTCCGTGGCCATTTTCAAAGTAGCGGTGTTCACAAAACACTGCGACGGTTGAAAAATCCATTGCACGCTGCTGCTGAAAATGTGAATTTTGTCCGGGGCCCCGAGCCCCCATGTTACCTTGTTTTTGTTTTCTTTCGGTTACAATTTTCAGGTTTTGGTTTTTGAGATGTGACATGTTCCATGGGATTTTTGGTTGCTCTTGGAAAGAATTTGTTTGATGCTTTACTTGGATTTTTAGATCTACCCGCTGACAATCTGACCTGGCAAAGGAAAATTCGCATGTTTATTGTAAAAATGAATTTCTCAATGGAGTTCCATGAACCCATGGGAATGGGGGGATCATCATCAACTTACAACCTGTTCAATGTGCAAACCAGGGTACACGTTTTTTTTTGGATATATACAACTCCAAGACAAACGGGAGTGTTTCCCAAAACTGGGTTGTTTTTCACCGTTGCTTTCCTTCTACAAATAATCAAGAACTGGTTTTGTCATAATGTTTTCCCATGAACATTGCCCTTTTATGTGGATTAAATCAACCACTTTCAGGTTCATAACAGCTATTGGATGAGCAGCAGGAAGGTCCCGGTGGCTGAGCATCACAAAAGCGGCTCGGAAGCGACTGAGGTGATGGCGTACTATCCTTTGCACTTCGTCTCGTCTGCTATTTTTGCCCCTATGTGACTCGGATGATGGAGACGGGAATCAACAAAGGTTGGGGGGTCCATAGTCATGGGGGTAACCCTTTATCTCTGGATGGTTGATTTAGTTTATTTCCATGGAAAAATCCCACTAAAATGGATGATCACTGGGGGTAGCCCTATGACTCAGGAAACCACCATTTTAAGCAGTTTTGGATCCCTCGGATCCCTCTACACTGGAATCCCGAACTTGGCAGAAAAATGATCCGTGAATAAAAATGATCTCATTTTTTTTGGAAGATTGGTGATCTTTGGAATAAATATGATATCAATATATTCACTGGATCATTGGATCAGATGTGAATCTCCAACTGGATCATCCGTTTCTTTTTGGAGTTGGAGTGCAGCATTCCAAGTACCCTCTGATAAACTAACAGTTTGCTATTGAAAATGGCCCAGTCGAAATAGTGGATTTACCCATTGAAAATGGTGATTATCCATAAGTTTTTTGTATGTTTACCAGAGGGTATCATCAAGGATCTTTGCCGGTCACAAGTCACTGAAGTTGGATTTTGGGGGTCAAACTCTGCAGGTCCAAACTCTAGGGACCAAGGTTCATCTGGGTGGAGAGGCAGTTCAACTCCACTTGGAGTCTCGGTGGGCTTTCGGGAATGGCTGGCTGCTGGTTTCACTGCGTTGATTCAAAGAACGCCAGGGCGTTTCGACGTGGTAAACGCCTCAGATTCCACTCAGACTTCAACATACTTCAACATACTTCAACCTTGGTCAAAAAATGAAGCAACAAGTGATATCTCCCAGAGTTTGCGGGCTTTGAATCGGGTCAGTGCCCCAATCTTGGTCAACTTCCCCATTTTGGTGATCCTCGGATGATCCCGGAAGTTCATATTTTTTTTAATTAGTTTGGTAACTGTTGGGAATCGTTTTTTGTTGGGGGATGACCCCCCACTATCAACCACTCCCAGTTGCTCTTGTCCCCCCAGGTATATTATTTACTGCTCTGCTGAGGCTGAGTCAACTGATTTCTTACCACAGTTGTCTACGCATCCCCCGACATTCAACGAATGATTGACCAGAAAAGACTGTACGTATGTATGGTTTGATACTGACCAGAATATCCACGATTTTTCGCACCGGCCTGTCTAATTGTTTCATTATCCATCCTGGCCCAGAAAGTCAACGAAAGTCACCATCCTTGGGGCTCAATTCGGCCATTTTTGGATGGCTTCGCAATGTTGGGCGAGGAATATGATCGCCTTTCGCGCCATGTTGAACTTCACCATGTTGCAGGCAGGCGACCATGGCCAGCTGCAGCTCAGAGCAGATCCTGGTGTGCCACGATGACTTTGTCTCACTGGTGCTCAGCAGGGAATGAGGGAATGATCCATAATCACTATCAATAATCATCCCATTCCCCCAGCAACCCATCCATTCCCTGCGTTTAGCACCAGTAAGTTGTTGAAGCTGTCATGAAACACATGAAAGCTGTTTGAGATCATGATGGTTACACACTAGTGAAATTGGCTGAAATCATCCCAACCATTATTTGATGTCCCATGATGTACCTATCATGTCATATCAAAAATTCGATTGACCCCAACAGATTTAGCAGGTCCCCATCAATCCTACAATTTCGCAAAAGGGACAACCGTATTCATGCATATTGTTTTTGTTCGTTTATGGACCATTCGAAAACAATCGAAAACCAAGGTTTCCCGCGGGAAAACTATTTGGCTTTATCCGAAAATTGGGTAGCCCAATTCGCATCATTCTTCCATGTTTTTGTTCATTCAATATTCACATTGAAATGACCTACCTGACGGATCCTGACGGGGGGGATATCCCCATTTTCAGCCACGCGTGGGCGGCGCCAGGCGTGGTTTCCGAAGGAGGCGGAGATTTGGAATCAGCCCACCTGGCCTCCTGGCGAGATTTGAGGTTCGATGATCGCCATGATTTGGAATGGCAAGGCCTATTAAAAAATGGCAGTGTGTCAAAACCTTGTACCCCTGGTGAACATCAAAATAGCTGGTAAATGGATGTTCATTCCCCTAAAAATGGTATTAATAGGTATTGATCCATACCCAAATGATTGAAAATGGATGATTTGGGGGAGTGTCCATTATTCGGAAACCTCCAATGAGATGCTTGTTCTGTGTTTTTCAGGGTTCGATTGATTTACATGGATTTATATACAACATAACCAACGGAACTCACCAAAGGTTGAAGCAACTTCGCAGGGGAGCAACAAACCAGTAAGTTCACATGGCACCCATAGACCTCTGTTGAAGGCCAGCCAAGTACAGGGTCTTCCCAGTGATCCGCGCGAAGGGTGATGTTTGAATAGGTAAGCTCAGGTTGGAACACTGATGAATGATGGGTCCCTGTATCATCCCTGTATCTTACAATCCCTTTCCCCAAAAAAATGAATACACCTTTGAAAGGAAACCCGGGTTCAGTAGTGGATCTATTCCTTTTGTAGATGTGTGGTCCATGGTTCCGCAAATACATGGATGCGGGTGATAGGTGTTTCTTAAAAGTGTGAGTTATCGGCCATTTTGAATGCGAAAACCGAATAACTCTCCATTAACCAGCTATAACTTTGGGTAATTACCTTGGGTGCCAGGGTTTTGACGAAAATAGCCAGGCAAATCATGTCCAAAAACCATTATTAGCCATTATTAGCCATTATTCATCATTGTTCATCACTATTAACCACTATTAAACCATAGTTAACCACAGTTAACCACAGTTAACCATCACTAATCATCACTAATCACTATATATAAACATAAACCATAGTTAACCCAGAAATCCCCAACCAGGTTCCTGTCTGCTCTGACGTTTTCGAACCTCACCATGCCCACCTTCGTGTTGCCCCAAGCGACTTGGACAATTGGAAATCATGGGAACATATGGGACTGCTTGGTGGTTTGGAGCATGTTTTTTTTCCATAATATATGGGATAATCCTTCCCATCGACTTTCATATTTTTCAAGATGGTTAAAACCACCAACCAGATGGGAAAATATGGGAAAACTGGGGAAAAATAATATAGGAACACCTTGGAACATATTAGGGAAATTTCCTGATGAATATATGTCTTAATGAGAAAATATGAGAAAAACATGGGTATTAAAGGGGAATTTGCCAGCAAGCCATGTTGGATTATATTATGCTTATCACTGTTCCATTTTGAGTCTTCAAGTTTCCAAGATCATCCATATGTTGAAAAAAAACATGGGTGACAAGGAACGCTTGCAGGATGTTGACTAGTGCAGTCGTCGTCCCCACGATAAGCCAGGAGAATCAGCAACCGAATTATCCGAATGATCCAATGTGATGCCTATGTTTGTTTGAGTCAAACTCACCAGCTTCACCCGCACTGGTTGGATGTTCACCAGGCTGTTGCTCCATCAGGTAGCACAACTGAGCAAGGGTGGCTTGAACAAGCTCTTCTATGCCTTGACGGGCATCTCCCTTTTGCAAAAGGCGAGGGGGGGCGGGGGACCTGAACTAATGTCATATCAACATGCGGAAGGGACTGCGTCAGTTTGCGGCACGCCCAATGGCTAGTGATCATGTTTAAAGCTCAAAGCATGGAGTTCACCACAATATTTTTACTCCAGACAGTATTTGGACTCATGGTTGTTGGGATTATGTCTGTGTTGTTTCAAGTTTCGTTTGTTTACGATTTTTGTTGGCCCAACTTTGGCCGTGACCACTGGTGTGATTGAATCCCGTTGGAATGGCGATACCACAGTCATCTCAAGCCAAAGCAGCGAGTCTGACGGGTGTCACCAGTTTGCTCCCGGCTGGAACATTTGGATCAACCTGTCTTAATGTTGTGGGGCTTTCCAGGTCTTTCTGATTTTTGTTTAACAACTTAAACATGCACCACTAGCTGGTTCGAAACATCCAGCGGGGGTAAAAAAAACACACTTTTGCAGACGTTTGAGTGACCTTCGTAGTCCTACTATGCTGGAAGCGGTAATGTGGTGTTCATGTACACCAAATGGACGTACGATACGTACAGTATGCCGTGAAATTCAGACTGTTTTTGAAATGTCAAAACCTGACATGGATTGGGCACCTGAAGTTTAGGTATATAATCTGGTTGGTGGTTTGGAACAGGCATGATGGCCCAAACCTCTTACCAGCTAGTGTGCCGGTACGTTCTGAACGGGGGCAGGTAGGACATCTTCGTTGCGCTGTTTTGATTTCATGGCTTTGGACTTCCCACCTTGTTCTGCAGACTGTCAATCTGGTCAGCGTTTGTCTATGGTTGCGAAATTACAATGTTGGGACTTTGATCAAGAGGCTCACCTGATGGAAACTGTTCATGCTGGAATTCCTTTTCTTGCCACTTGACTACTTGATGGTGTTGGGGAATGTTTCTCTTTGGTCAATGCTGAGTTCCGCAAGCAATTTCCAATCCCAGTCATTGCTATTGATAGCTTCACAAAGGTTTTGCGACATGACCGTCCTTCATGGACGTCCTTGCATGATGTGGTTGAATTGTGCTCCGGCTTCGGGGGCATGCATCAGGGACTTTGTGCTATGGGATTCAGGACTGTGGCAGCGGTGGATTGCAATGAAAGATTCCTGGATTTGTATGCCAAACAAGGTGATGCTGCTAGGATCGTAGGTGATGTGAATGATGTCTCCACGCTCATGAAGATTTGGCAGGTGTCAAAGGGTGCCTGCACAATTGCGGCAGGATTCGCATGCCAACCTTTCTCACGTCTCGGGGATCAATTAGGAGGACTTGATTCCCGTGCCATGTGTTTAAGGGGAATCTTGGTTAGTGCTTTCTTGCTCCAAGCCAATGCTGTCATTCTCGAATGTGTTCAGCCAGCTGCTGAGAATTCCTTCGTCACCAATGAGATCCGCAGGTTCCTTGAGGTTTCTGGATATCATTGTTCACAGTGTGATCTTAGCTTGCTTGACGTTTGGCCAGCCCGTAGAAACCGTGCATGGTGGTTGATCACATCACCACTTTTGGGTAAGATTCCATTGCATGCCTGGCCCAAGCTTCAAATTGCCACGAAGGTACGTCAGTTGATCCCAGCCTTGCAGCCGTGGGATGCCAATGATGAAGATGAGTTGTCTCTCAGTGATGTTGAGAAGTCTGCCTTTGGTGTTTTGAATGATTCATTCCATAGGTATCTTCTTAACTTTGAAGCTAGCGCACCTTGCGCATTGCATTCATGGGGGTCTCAAATGATTGGTTGCAAGTGCGGTTGTAGGCAGAGTGGACTTTCTGAAAAGCGACTTAGGGACAAAGGCCTGTTTGGTTGCATTGTCTACTCCTGTGGAACAGACTCCAAGCAAAGCCTGATTAGGCATGTCCATCCCAATGAGGTGATGATGATGTGTGGGTTTGATCCTCTTTATGATTTTGGCCCCAATCCTCGGTTGACGTTGGCTGCGGCAGGACAGATGGCATCGCCAATTCAGACTGCCTGGGTTTTTGCGACCTTGGATGAACGCATTCAGCAGCTTCATGGTACACCATCCCAGTTTCAAGCAGATGCTCAAGTAACCGCATTTTGCACCTGGCTCTTGATGAGGGGTAGGCAAGTGTGGCCGGCAGATGTTGAACCAATTGAAGCCAAGAACATTGCTTCCTTGTTGGGGTTTTGGGATGAAGTGTCTTCCTTGTCAATGCCTGAGCTGATGTTTCCTGGACGATGGCCTATGTTGGGAGACCATCAGATCTCTATTGCATCCGTACTTGACCTTCTGATCCGAAAGCATCAAGCTGTGACATCTCCGCCAATTTGCAAGGGAATCTCTGCAGGTGATGATGTTGCCATGACTGCCATGGATGATGATGGGAATGAGTTTGAACCGACTCCTTGGCATGAAGGTGACTCCCCGATTGATGAAATGGTTTTGCCATGTTGCTCCCAAGAAGGGTGTGTTGTGGTATTTTTGCATGAGTTTGCGAATCCCCTTGAAATCCGTGTTTCTTTGGGGGTTACCATTCAGCAGCTGATTCATGCTCAGTGCCAGTTGGTAGGACCATTTCAGGTAACTCGTATCTGTGACCACTTAGGTACCCCCCTTTCCCAGGAACACGTTCTTGCTGCCGGCCAGATCGTTTTGCTTCATTGTGAATTTGAAAGCCATGAGCCAACCATTTTGCCAGCACCGCCTGCATCCGATGCATCCGTTGTCCCTGTGTCCCCGTCCAATGTTGGTGATGAGCCTGTCCCACATGTCCAGCCGTGTCCTGTCCCAGGTCATGAAGTCAGTCCCACTGTCGCTTGGACTCATCCAATTTGTGACGATGATTCGATTGAACCGGGTTCTTTTGGTCCATTTGATGCTGGTCAGTGTGATGTCCCTGTCATTCGTCTGCCTGACTGTGAATCATGGGTATCTGCCGCGCCTTTGCTTGGTCTGAAGGGCCAACAATTCCTGAAGCTGCATGTTCCTGTTGTGCAAAGCACTACACAGTTGTGGTCATTGAAACACCAATTTCTACAGGCTGCTGATAGGTCAGCCATTCTGACCCTGCAAGAAGCTGTCTGGTCAGATGATGAAATCCGCCACCACATTGGATTGTTGTTGGAGATTCGGAATGCCAAGCGTTTCTCTGGCATCCAAGCTTCCGATCGAGATTGCATTATGCTTGATCCCTTGTTGCTCACAGGCTGGGTCCAACATGGTACCAATCTTTGCCATTTATGGGCTCATACGCATCCGGAAATTCGCAATGAAGGCAAGATTGTGCTCTCTGCATGTGCTGTGGATGGACATTGGGTCCCGGTTGTTTTCTCTCCCAGTGGGAATGTTCTGCATGTCACTACTTGGGATGCACCATGTCATTCCCATGTCAAGCTTGATGGTGTGATTGGTGCTCTGGGGAAGCTGTTGGGTTTTGATGAGGTCTCCATTCTGCGCCATCAGAGAATGTTTTTCACAACAGACAAGTGTGGAGCGCTGGCCATTGCCTTCCTGCATCATTCGGTCCTTGGTTCCATGTTGCCTTCCAATGGTGATGAAGCTGATTTGCTTCATGGAAGTTTGCGGACCACCTATTAAAATGCTGTTGAAAGCTGTCAGATTGCCAGACGTCCGTGGATTTGGGGGATGGGTGACAAAGACCCTGAAAAGTTTTGGAATGAGCCCGGGGTTTCTTCCTCAGACACGCCGTGCCCTGTGCAACCATCCATTGCAGACTCGTCGCACCAATGCATTGATAAAGACCAAAGGATTGACTTGCTTGTTCAGAAGGGTAAAATGTGGGGAGATGATGAAATCAGGTTTCACCTTACTCACATGCTGATGCACCCCAACAATGTTGCGAACCTTCCTTACTCTGTCATTCCGGGATTTGTCATGTTGGATCCCCTGATCTTGACCACCTGGGATACCATTGGACAGACATTGTGTGAAGCTTGGTGTCGACGTCACATGGTAGTTTCTGACTCTGGATTTCACGTGGTTGCTGCTTTTGTTCACAATGAGCACTGGTTTCCTTTTTGGGTGGTCCCACATGGCCGAACTATTGTTGCACATGTCATTGAGGATGGGGTGGTTGATTTCCAGGTGGTCATGCCTCTTCTTGCGGTTTTGAAAGAACAGTTTGGGTTTCATGAGATGGTTTTGAATAAGCACCCCAATCGCCTCCCAGAGCATTCATTGTGTGGTGCTGCCACGGTAGCTTTCCTTGGCCACATCATGGTGTCTGCAGAATTGCCCGATGACCTTGAGGCCCTGCGTGATTATCATGCCAACATGAAAGCCAGTTTTGTGCAAGCGATTCATGCCGGTCAATGTTGCATATGTCCTGTTGCCTGGGGAGCTGGTAGTGTCCCTTCCCTGACCAAGCAATTGGCTGAGGAACTTTCCAAGCATGGAGTGCCTGATGAATGTGTTGAGCAAAGAGCAAATCAGGCCATCAAGGCCTTGGGCGCTGAGCAGGTGCAAAAAGCATTGTCGTCTCGCAATGTGTGGAGGTCGCTGAAAGCGATCGGGAACAATGCGAAGTTTCAATTTCTGCTGCCTGAGGAACTTTCGGTATTGGTTGCAAGCAACAAATCGTTGCCAACTGGTCGTCGAGCCAAACTCCCTCAAATCAACAGCAGACCCAGTGTTCCTGTTGTGGTTGATCCCAGCAAACTTTCGATTCCTGATGGTGTCTTCCATGCAAATGAGGTGAGTATTCCGCAGATTTCAGTGAAGCAGCTTGGTCCTTTTGCGGAGGGAGTGGCGCTCATCACCATGGAAGAAGCTCTCCCGTACCTTCGGGCGGGCAAACAAGTTTCCAAGGAACCTTTGGCGATTGCAGTGTTCTGTCAGGTTGGTCAGGATGTTGACACGGTGCTGCCCCACTCTCGTGTCATGATTCCATGCATGTGCCTTGCCAATAATGAGCCTATCTTGACTGAAGCGGTGATTGTTCAGCTGGGTCATGGTTTCATTGAGAAGAGGGTTGTTCCCACAGCTATCACCCTCGATCAGCTTGATGTTGTCACAGTCAAGTTCATGGTGTATCGTGATGAGGTGAGTGGAACTTGGGAAGACTTCATGGCTGCTCCGATCAAACACATTGCTCGGGCTTTTCCTGTCCTCACACGATGTGTGACTGCAGACTGTCATTGTGAGTGTTGGCACAATCATGAGCAGTTACCTGTGAAGGACCCAATCCTTGATGTGTGGCGCAGACAGTCCCTCAGCAACGGGTTTAAGCCGGTGACAGCTGCAAAAGCAGAGATTTACTCAGTTTGCATCCGAGTGCCAATGGCCATTTTGGCCCCCCTGCTGGTGCACAGTGGGACTTCAGGTATCTACACAGAGCCGCGTACGCCTGATGGCAAGGAGGTCCTATCTGAGTATTCAGTGGTTTGGGCCCCGAAAATGAATGCGAGTGAACTCTCACATGTCATGCAGACTAACCCGGCGGTGGTGGGTATGGCGCGCCTGGCTGACAGACGCGGTTTGAGAGTAAAGGCAGAACAAGCCCAAGTCATTCACCAACTGCTGCGCCCCGAAACTGCATTTCTGCCAGGTGGTCCGAAGAGTCAGTATATCGCAGGACCTTTTCCTTGGGGAGTGGATCGTCAAGCTATCTGTCGTGCCTTGAAGCAGGCGGGTTGGGAAGTGAAAGCTTTGCAGCCGACGCAGCCAATTCCCGGCAGAGGAACTATGTGGATCCTTCAGACTGTTGACCCTCCTCCTCAGTTGATTTTTCACATGGCTCACGGTGAAGTGGTGGTGTCGAAACATAAACAGGTTGGTGATGGTGCCAAGCTTCCCCCTGTTGCTTCTGTTGGCTCTGCTAGCACCTTGACATTGTGCTCTGCAAATGCTGGTAATGGCAATGACACTGATCCATGGTTGGCTGGAGACCCGTGGGGATCATACAACAAAGGTAAGGTTGTGCCTTCTGCACCCACAGCCTCTGAAAGCATGAAACAGCTTGAGGACCGCATCCAAGCTGCTGTCCTTTCCCGTTTGCCCACGGCCATGGAATCTGATGATGTGCCGGACAGGATTTCCACACTTGAGACACAAGTGCATCAACTCCTGCACAAGAACCAGACCCTTGAGGGTCAGTTCAATGAATTCTCTAGCCAGAGCAATAAGCAGTTTGCCGTGGTCCAGCAACAAATTCAGCAGCAAAGCCAGAATTTTCACGGGCAGCTTGAAAACCAGACGCAAAGTGTACAGGCGATGTTTGAGTCTCAGATGACACAGATTCGCAATCTCCTGGCCAAGCGCCCCAGAGATGAAACTCCTATGGAATGATGGTGTGGGGAGAGGCCTGGAAACCTATGGCTGATGTTTTGGATGTGGCTCCAGGTTTGCACTGTCCTGGTCATTGGTTACGTGGGTTTTGTTTGGGCCTTGATCCCCACTTTTGCTTTGCTGATTCATAGGGCTGATAGCACACGGTTGTCAAGTCTTCGACATCAACGACATTGGGTCATCTTGCTCACTCTTTTTGGTATGTTTCGCATCGGGGAAGCTTCAAACCCTGGGCCTTGCGCTCAATTTGAGGATTTTGGATTTACTTTGGGGACCTTCAACCCTACGGGGATGAGAGACAAAGCACAGTACTTTCACACCCATTTGTCATATGGTGATGTTTGGACCATGTCGGAGACCCACTTCTACGGGAAAGATGTTTCACGTTTCAGAGCAAGCCTTCGAGCATGCCATTCTGATCACAAATTTTGTATCACCGACCAAAGCTCTCTTGGGCGCAGTTTGACTTCCCAAACAGTGTGGAAAGGGGTGGGAGTCTTGTCAAAGCACCCTACTAGGGAGTTTCCATCTGCACTGCCGACTCCCATTCCTGACTCTGGCCGGGCCCTTATGGTCACTACATTGCTTGGTGATGCTTGGATTTCTGGCGCTGTGGTGTATGGAGAACCTAACAATCAGCATTATCCTGCCTACATGCTTAACAATGAATTCTTGCTGCATCATGTTGCTGCTCACATCTGTGATTTGTGCACGGGTCCGCGCTACGTCTCTGGAGACTGGAACGTGGCTCAGGATAGTCTTCCAGCTTTTGGCTTGTTGTCACGTGCTGGCTTCAGGGATTTGCAAGACATTGCTCTGGAGCGGTGGGGAAAACCCTTGCAACACACATGCAAGGGACGTACAAGGCGTGATTTCTTCTATGTTTCACCTGAATTACAAGATTTGTTGCTGGATGTTGAGGTGCATCACGATGTTTGGCCAGATCACTCCGTCTTGGTAGGGAAGTTTCAGAAACCTGCGTTGCTTCCTTATGTTATGGTTTGGCCCACCCCTGAACCCTTTCCCTGGCCCACCTGGCAGGGTGATGGTATTGGGTGGCCTGCTGAAGTTGATGACATGTCAAATGCGTATGCCAACCTTTGGGGATCCATTGAACACTCTGCACAGAGAGCTGCTTCAGTTGTGGTGCGCCCAAGGATGAAAGGTAGAGCTGCTGTGATTGCTCCTAAACAAGTTAGGCCTGGCCTGTCAGCTCCACTTAAAAAGGGACGGAAAGGAGATTTCCAACCTGGGTTTTTTGGCACGTCTGTTAAACATGCTCAGTGGGTGCGTCAAGCCCGACGATTGCAAGCATATGCTCGCCTTGCGACAAGTAGGTCTCCTCATGTGGCTGTGCAATGCGCAGAAGCCTGGGGAGCGATCCTTCGTGCAAAAGGTTTTGTGCCAACTTTCTCTGCTTGGTGGCATGGCATGAACTTCAAGACTGCTGCTGCCCCTGTTGGGTGTCCTGCTTGGCCTCCTGAGGCTCAAGTTGCAAATGAGATTTTTGATTCTGTGGCAATGGCGGTTCGTGCTTTTGAGGTTGACTTGCGGAAACACTCCAGACAATATGCAAGACTGCGTAGGGATCAGAACCCTAATCTTGTGTTTGCAGACATCCGTCCACCTGCAGTACCAGGGGTCGACGTTTTGCTGCAACCTATCCGGGCTGTGGTGGATGAAGTTGATGTCGAAAACGGCCAGTTGGTTTTGGATCATGCCTGTGCCTTCCAGCCTGATCAGGTGATTGCATGTGATGGTATTCCCCTTAAAGTTATCCATCATTCTGAGGATGCGGTTTGGGTTGAAGATGCGTCTGGTATCACAGTTGGGTCCAATGTCACTCAGATGAAGTATGTTGGTAGTCACCAGGACCTGGAATCTGCTTTTGTCAGTGCCTGGAGAGATAGATGGATGCGCCATGCTGACGTCCCACCTGAGCGCTGGGATTGCATTGTCCAGTTTGCCAAGCGATTCATGCCCAGATTGAATCTCCAGTGGGATTCCATGCAAGGTCATGACATCAAACGCATTGTACGGACCAAGAAGCGTTCCACTTCCTCAGGGTTTGATGGTGTTTCACTTGCTGATTTGCGTGCGATGCCAGACCCGGTTTTGACTGCCTTTACTGATATGTTCCTATGTGCTGAAAGGCATGGGGCCTGGCCTTCGCAATTGGTGGATGGGAGAGTTGTGAGCCTTGCCAAGGTTGCATGTCCTGGATCTCCTGCTGACTTTCGCCCAATTACTGTTTTTGGGTTATTGTATCGTGTGTGGAGCTCATTTCATTCCAAACATGCCCTGCGGTTGCTGGATGAAGCTTTGCCAGAGACGTTGTACGGTAGTCGGCCAGGACATTATGCTGCCCAGGTTTGGGCCAAGCTCCTTTGGTCCATGGAACACTCTTTTGAGCACTCTGTTGAGCTCACAGGTTTGGTGGCAGATTTGCAGAAGGCTTTCAACATGATTCCGAGACTTGTGGTTTTTGAACTTGCAGGACACATTGGGATGCCTGGTGGGATGTTGGTTGCTTGGGCTGGGGCGCTGTCCCAGATGCAGCGCAGGTTCCTTTTGCGGGGATCCTTGACTGAAGGAGTTCCGAGCGTCACTGGGTTCCCTGAGGGATGTGGCCTTAGCTGTGTTGCCATGGTCATCATTGATTTTGCGTTTCATTTGTGGCAAAGAACCTTTTTTCCCTTATGCACGGCCTTGTCATACGTGGATGATTGGCAGATTCTTTGTCCTCATGGGTCGCTGATGGAAGGGGCCAAACATTGCCCTGGATTTGTTTGTGCATGCGGTTGATTTGCAGTTGGATGACAAGAAAACTTATGCGTGGTCTCTCACTGCTGAAGGGCGACAGGCCTTGCGAAGGGGTGGCTTCCGTGTAGTATTGGCTGCAAAGAACTTAGGTGCACATGTCCAGATGTCCAGAAAACATACCAACTTTTCATTGGTTGACCGCATTTCAGGGATGGCTGCCATTTGGCCTCGATTGCGAATTTCTGCGTGCAAATACCGTCTCAAAATCCGTGCCATTTTGGTTGCGGCCTGGCCAAGAGCACTTCATGCTGTTGCATCCACCCTGGTTGGGGACGCCGTGATTCATTCCTTGAGAACTGGTGCACTGAAAGGGTTAGGTGCAGATGGATCGGGTTGCAATGCATGGGTACAATTAGGTTTGGTGGAGCACCCCTTGGTTGACCCGGGCTTCTGGTCCATCATTCATACCATTCGCTGTGCACGAGACTGTGGGGATCCTGTGCAGGTTCAAGCTGCCATGGTGAAGTTGACCCAGTCTCCTGATGCTGTGCCTGCCAACTCCATCACCTCAACTCTGCTTTCACGCCTCCAGATGCTTGCGTGGCACGTAATGGGAAATGGTTTGATCCATGATCAATTTGGTGAATTTTCCTTGTTTGAGGCCTGTATGTCAGAGTTGGTGCTGCGGGCGCAATGGGCCTGGCAAAAGGTGGTTGCAGAACAAGTGGCTCACAGACCGGGTTTTCGTGACCTTCAATTTGTTGATGCTGCCGATACGAGAGTTTTTCTTAAGATGCTTGCAGTGGAAGACCTTGAATTGTTTCACAAATGCCTTAATGGAACACATATTACTCAAGATGGTAAAGCATATTGCCAAGAAGGGGGCAGCAGCCAGTGCCCATATTGTGACTGCACTGACTCCAGATTCCATCGTTTTTGGGTATGTGAAAGATTTCAGGCTGAACGTGAAGGTCTCCCTTCTGATGTTGTGGCATTGATCCCTTCTCTTCCAGATGTGGTGACAGGATATGGTTGGAGCCTACGTCCCTACACGTCTCTGGAATGGTATAGCTATCTTTGTGACATCTGTGTGCCAAGTGTCAATCCAATGCTGGACATGTACCAAGAGGTCCACCTGTTCACCGATGGTAGCTGTCTCAATCCTGAGGTGCCGATATGCCGTCTGGCCGCATGGGCTGTGGTGTTTGCTGACTTTGAGGGCCCTTTTGCTGGTAGTGTGATTGACTCTGGTCCGTTACCAGGCATGCTGCAAAACTCTTATAGGGCTGAGATTTTTGCCGTATGGCGTGCATTGTCAATCCTCCGACTGCAGAGTGGCAGGGTTTTCCTCTGGACGGATTGTGGGGCGGTGGTCACCAGGCTGAGGCGCCTTCTACAGGGTGGTGAGCCTAAGCCGAATGGAGCTCACTCGGACTTATGGTTTTTGGTTGGGGAAGCTCTTCAAGATTTTGCTCCTGGTCAGGTTGAAATCCGTAAGGTTGCTGCTCATCAACAAGTAGCCAATGCGGTCTCTCCAGCCGAAGACTGGTGTACAGTTCATAACACGTTTGCGGATCATGCTGCTAACCTTGCGCAATGGCGGCGATCTGAAGAGTTTTGGACTTTTTTCGATAAGCATGTCAAGGCTACCAGGGCTTGTACTAGAATTTCTCGTGCAGTCCAGCAAGTGTTGTTGCGCATCAGTAGGGCTGTTGTCCGTGAGAACGAGGGGCAAGAAGGTGATGAACGGACAGAAGTTTGCGTTCCTCCCGAGGTTCCGGATGATGCGTGGAGCCCCCTTGTGGCATTGCATGTCCCCGTGACTGCTGTGAGATGGTATGGAGATGAGGTGGTTCGTCTTTTGCTGTCATGGTATTGGCAAGCCACATTTGCTTCCAATGCGCCAGTTATTTGGATGTCTCAATTCCATTTGTATATTGACTTCATGATGTCCGGCGAACATGGACCGACGAAGCTTGGTATTTGGCGTGCGGGACACCGTACTCCCCATTTGGATTTGTTGACTGTTCCTTTTCAAACCAGATGCAGATGGTTTTGTCGTGTGCTCAAAGAATGTTTGAAACATCATGGACAGGCCTTCACATATCGATATTGCCGACCCCATTCTAGGTCTTTGTTCCTCCACACTGGATGCATCGCTGTCCCTTGGGATCCTGTGAGAGTCAATGCGGTGGACGAGTGGATCTTATCTTTCTGTCCTAATGTGGTGCAGCGATCATCGAGGGCTGTTGATGGACTTCCTTTTGCGTCCAAAGATTGCAGGTTCCCGGAGGTCTTGGTTTCAACGGTCTAGGCCTGACGCTCCAATGAGGGCTGTCAGCGTTCGACTCTGGCAGCGCTTTCGATAAAGTGGGATAAAGTGGTGGTTTGGAACATGTTTTATTGTTCAAAAAAATGGGAATAAGGTGAACAACTGACGAACTCATATTGTTTCAGATGGGTAGGTCAACCACCAACCAGTCATTGTCGACCATCAACCATATAATAACCATATATTAACCATTATTAACAGTATATTAACCATATAATATGACAAAGATAATTATATAATATTATTATTAACCATCATTAATCATCATTAACCATCATTAAATCACCAGAAAAATCATGAAAAATCTCCAAAAGATGCCATAATGTAGTGTTTAATGATTGTTAATGATAAGGCAGATTGTTACATACATGGGTCCGGAGAAAATCGGCAGTGATTGCTCTTGTGTGTGTTAATGAATTAATATTATAAATCTCCAAAGATAAACCACAAACACAACGTGTTTTTGTAGCCGGAGAATTTTGGCTTCAGACCCAGGGCGATCGGTTTTTTCTTCGACACTCCAAAATCCCCCAGCTCCAATGGATGAAAAAAACTCGTTGTCCCTTCCGGAAATCACCATGAAATCCCATTAAAAGCCATTAAACGCCACTAAATCACCATGATTTTGGATCATTTGAAGGGTAATTCTCCATGTATAAAAATTGCAATTTTGGATAATTTGGGGGGTAATCGCCATTTTCAGAGCCCATTTGAACATATTTTTTTCATGTGTAGGTCTCCTACTCGGAGACGGCACGCTTCCACAGTAGTGCCATGGCCGCGGTTTCACAGATGGGGATGGTGGTCTTCTGTGTAGTTCATGGAAACATAAAACCCATAGAAGTTACCCTCTGGTAAATTAACATAGACCCTGGCAGATAGGGGTTGGAAGTCTAGTTTCCACTAAAAATGGGTGATTTTCAGGGTCTATGTTAATTTACTGGAGGGTATATAATTAGAAGTTATAGTTAATCGACATCTTAGTCGATGATGGGCAATTATGGGCAACAGATAAGCATAATATAGTTATATCATGTTTTATAGTTAATCTGAAGTAACGATAAATCATATAGCAATTGGTGATACTTATAGTAGTGTTTGGTTTTAAGTTGGTTAACCGGTATACAAACAAACGGGCAAATCTTAGTTAGTTAGTTGATCAAGCATCAACCAGCTGGGGATTAGCCAACTCATATGGAAATGTAGTGGTAGTTGTATGGGGTATAGTTGGGATATATAACCAACAATATTACTATATATATATATGTATATTGGTTGGGAACATGATGATGAACCATCAATTGTGGGGGTGCCCGGGGTGCCCTATTTTCAGATAAACCCGTATGAACAATTCATATGGACATACAACATATTTGATCATATTTGGATGATCATTTCGATGAAGATTTTTCACGTGATTTAAGCACCAAACATTCAAACATAGTAGCCGGGCACATGGAGATTGTCTCATCATTTGCAAGTTGATTTTGAACCCGGCCAATACCCTCTGATGAACTAACATAGCTATTGAAAATGGCAATTTGCAGTTGATTTACCCATGAAACATGGTGATTTTCCATAGTTATGTTAGTTTACCAGAGGGTAGTTGGAATATATCAACAGTTGGATCGGAAAAACCACTGGGACCCGGGGGGACCTAAAGGTCCAAGTTAGGGGAGCCCAAGATGTTGATGCGAGAATCGATGGCGCCGTCCAACCGACACATCAACTACTCTCCGGAAATTCAACACATAGCGAACTGATGCGAACTGCAACATCACCCTGGAAATACTAGGTAAATCACTTATAGTTTATGGTAATCATCATATATACATATATATATATATATCATCGTATAAAATGGTTTATAATAGCTATGTGGTCTATCATTATTTACAATAGGTCAATCACCGTAGCTAGTTTCACTCGTTCAAATATGTTGATTTGAATCATGTTAGATCATGTTAGATCCACTTAAATCCTTCATGTTTGCTTCTCCAAATCACGTGGAAAATCCCGCCTGACTCACGTAATTTCTCCCTCTAATCATGTTTCATTTGAAGTCTTCTTTTAAGTCTAATTCAAATCATATCGCCCAAGTGTCGCTGCTTTAATTCATCCGAAATCCACATTTTTTCAGCCTAACCATCCCCAAAAAAACTGGTGATCCTGCACTCCGAGGCAAAGAACATCCGGTGGACGGCAAGGTGATGCATCCGCTGATTTGGAACCTCACGCGCTTCCATCCCTTCTGGGCCTTGAGACTTGGCCCATGGCCCATGGCCCAGAAAAAACTACCATGGCGGGGGCTAATTCCAGAAAAATGATGGTTAAAATGTGACTGGGATGGTGGATGATGGTGGATTTTTGGGTGGATTTTTGTGTTTACCAGATAATTGCGGCTTTTGGGGGCTATGGGGTATAGGGATGTAAATATCATAGGAACTTCAGCAGTGCCCCGGGTCTTGATTGGCCAAGCCAATCACTCGGAAACATGTCGTCGTAGCAGGGTAGGGCAGCAAAAAAAAAAATCACTGGGAAACCACTGTGGGTTCAACCATCAAACATAAAATGGGGATATTGGGGCGATGGACCTTGGGATGTAGAGGGACCCAGGGTAAAGTTGGGATGTGATCGGATTTACGCCCAATGTATCACATAGGGCTTGGCATTGCTGGTGAGTTGTGTACTTAAATAGTAGGGCAATTTCATGCGAAGCTGGGGATGCGGTGCTTTTGTTGACCAGGAAAATGGCGACCGACTGTGACTTTGACCATGAAACCTAGGGATTTTTGCCCATGGGACTTGCTATAAAGATCTATAAAGTGGGATCTTGGGGATGCGCCAAGAAATGGGCTCAATGATTGGAGACCTGTCGCAGGAGCAGCATAAATTGGAAGCTCCACACCTTTTTTTCGGTGAAAGATGGTGAAAATGGTTGATGTCTCTACCATTCTTACTGGTGCTTAGTAGGGAATGGATAGGAATGGGGGAATGGGATGATCATTACTAGTGATGAAATGGATCATTCCCTCATTCCCTGCGTTTAGCACCAGAAAAGATCCCCATTTTGTTGCTGAGTTTCCCATTACCCTCTGGTAATTTAACATAACTATGGAAAATCACCATTTTTCATGGGAAAATCAACTATAAATGGGCAATTTTCAATAGTTTTTTGTATGTTTACCAGAGGGTAATGTTGCAAGAAAAGGCAGGTGACACTGAAAACAAACCTGCTGAAAAACATTCACTGGTTGATCATCATGTTCTCATTCACTGAGCATTTTTGGGGGGATACCCCATGTTCATCCACACCCACATATCTACTCCGTTGTTGGTTATATTATATATATATTATGTATCCCCTGAAATATCCCCAAAACATATCCCCACAATGAATGGTTTGCTCTAGACCCAATTTTCGTTGGTTACCTTGGGGTAAACTAAGCTAGATGTTGAAAACCCATTGTTTTTGCAGGAAAATCCATATCTATGTTAAGGTTTACAGAAGGGTAACCACCATGAAAGCCCCATAAATCCCAAATAAATTCCCATAAATCCTCATACATCATCATACATCCATATGAATTTGGGCTCATGTTATTTCGAGGGGGTTCGTTCGTTTGTTTGTTCCAACTGTCTGAGAGGATGGAGATGACCATGGGCATTGTGGCGGTGCGGCATGTCATGCTGGACACGGAGGAGGATAAGAAGAAGACCCCCATGAGACTCGGGTAAAACCGATGGAGATGTCGGAGAAACATTGGGAAACATGGGATTCTTAACGGATTTCAACGGCGAAGTTCAACTGGGGACGGTGGTTTGGTGAATGGATTATTTTCCATTTCATATATGGGATAATTAATCCTTCCCATTGACGAAGTCATATTTTTCAGAGGGGTTGAAACCACCAACCGGTCAATGAATTTTAAGCATCAACGATGTTTCGGAGGGTCAATTAAGGACCTTTGATGGGATGTGAACTGGGACTTTTTTGCTGATTATAGGGATTTGAACCAACGAACATGTAGATATAAATGGGAAATACCAAGAACGGAGAACGGTATGTTTTTTTTGATAGCCTCTGGTTATTGTCATGGAATATTTGTGATGGAATATGTCATGATATAACCAATGGGATGTTTACCAGGATAGAAGCAACAATCATATGATATACCTTCTAGTAAACTAACAGTTTGCAATGGAAAATCGCCTGTTTTAGTAGGTAAATTCACGATGTCTATGGCATTTCTTCATAGCAAACTGTGAAAGTCATTACCAGACGGCGTCGAATCGAACGGAGGCCCTGGCTGGGACACATGTTTGGGAAAAATGCGGGATTCAACCATCAACTATGGAAGATAGCCATGGAAAATGATGGCCCATAGAAATAGATGGTTTACATGGGTTTACCGAACTTGGAAATGGGTGGATCTTTCCATGGCTATGTTAAATAACCAAATGGTATATATATATAGTGCGTTTATAATATTTTATAACCACTGTAGCTGGCCGGAGTTTTTGTTTGTTGTGAAAATGGAATATGGATGAATATGGGTGCTGGGGTTATGATAGAACAACCGCAACTGCCTTGGTGGTGTCAAATAATTCTTTTGTTGCTCGTGAAAATGGGATGATGCTCCAATACTCCCCATGACTTGTATGTGTTTGAGCTGTAAAAAAGCGGTGGACTTGCCAATCTTCATCCATTATTCATTGCGCAAGTCTTCAGTTCAACTGGGTCCAATCGCCGATTATTAGAGGTACGGAGGTCATTTATAGTACCCTCTGGTAATGACTAACATAGCGAACTGGAAAATCACCATTTTTAATGGGAAAATCCACTACTGTATTTCTATGGTCATTTTCAATAGCAAACTGTTAGTTTACCAGAGGGTACGGAGAACGTTTGCGTGGAATCGCCAAAGTGGCCATTTCCAAGGCTGAAGGTAACTTGAAAAACTTTGCCAAATATCACCTGGCCTGCTGGATAACACCCATTTGTATATGATGTTCCTTTTGAAAATGCACCGAGGAACCCCTTGTGGCTCTTCTTGGCGGCAACTCGGCTTGCAAGCTGAGGCATAAACTCCAATTATCATTCTATAACCAGCTCAATATATCCTTGCTGTTTTATAAACACCATTAGCATTATATAACTCGTTCAATATATCCCGGAAGACCTCCACCATAATCCATAGGACCATAGTGGAACCAAGTTCTGTGCGTCAGCTTGTTGCAATGAGGACCCGTGGAAAGTATGGATGTTCTGAGATATTTCAGGGTACAGTACTACATAATTAATATATACTGTATATAATATATATATATATAATTTATATATACATAATATATATATCAACATATATACGGTAAAATACCCTATGGAGATTTCGGAGAAACATTGGGGAAACATGGGGGATTCTTAACGGATTCAACTGCGAATTTCAACTGGGGATGGTGGTGACTGGAACATGGCTGGATTATGACTTTCCATATATTGGGAATAACAATCCCAACTTACTAATATTTTTCAGAGGGGTTGAAACCACCAACCAGAATAATTAGTATATACTGTATAATATATATATATCAACATAGATCCTGTTGGTGAAATACATTCCTATTGGTTTCTTTTTCAAATTATACCCATGTATCCCTTTCATATTGTAAGAACGTCGAACCATGTCCCCAGCATTAAAATGTGTATTCCGATTCCAGGAAAGTGAGGCACCATCATTTGCCCAGACATCCTTGAACTCTCCCATCGCTGGATTTTCAAACCTGCCTGGATGCTGAAGGTAATGGGTCATTTTTCCAGTGGCTAATCCACCAGAAATGGGAATCTACCAAGGATATTTATGTTTATTTATGTTTATTTATTACCCAGCAGATCCAGCTGGCTATGTGCAGGAATATTGTAATGAATCATGGTGCGGAACAGGTCAAGCAGATCCAGCAGATCCAGCCCAGCAAAAAATGCTGCGAGGCCTATTCTTCGCTCCTCCTTCGACTCACCCAGTTTGACTTCAATGATGCCATCATCCGCGGCGTTCTCTTCGTGCCCCTCTTCACGCAACTTGGATGTGGGTCATGGGCCCAGAGGTAACCCACCGTACCCGGGAGTTTTGGACTCCGATCTACAGCAGCTTTCCTCTCAAGGTGTTGGTGTTAGAGAAGAACATCCAGTGTTCCCTGTTTTTGAGATATGTGTATATGTTACATGTATACGTATGTGTCTGGACATAGACACACACACATACATACATATATATATATATACTTATATATTATACATATTTATTTATGTCTTTAGTTATGCGTGCGTGATTTAAAACATGTCAGGCATCTGTTCTCATCCCTCATTTGTAAGATGAAGCCTGGTTTGGGTTGGGATTTTCCCAACTTTGCCATGATCAATGTAGAAAACCCCAATGCACCCATCCCATCTCTCATCTCCCTAAAGTTGAAGCATCTCAGAATATGAACAGACTATGGTTTAATAAACGATGGTTTATTAATATTGTTTGTAATAATGTCAACCAGTGTTTGTAACAATGGTTTACACTATCTCCCAGTGTTTGTAGCAATTACTGAAACCCCGGATTAATTAAACGATGGTTTATTAATTTGGGGGGTACTCCTCCAATAGTCATAATCAAATACTAACTTAAATGGTACCCTCCCAAGTAAACAGCCGGGCTAGGGGTTTGGTACTGAAATTCTGTTGCCATACATGGGTCTATTTCCTAACAAAATAAAGGTCACTTCGGAAAGGTCACGACCAAAGTTCTGGATGTCCCAATTACAACTCCAGAATCACAACCACCGCTAAACCTTTGGAACCCCTACCAATGATATGTATATATATATATGTATTATATATTATATTATATATATATATTATATATATATTATATATATATATTATATATATATATATATATTATATATAAAGTATACATTATAGAACCTCTTTGATCTCCCATTTGTAGAGGTACAAATTGAGGATCGAGATATCTATTTTAAGGTCCATGCCATACCTCCCATTGGTCTCCCAGGAAGTTCCTGAAAGCCATGCACCGCGACGCTTTATCCAAAGAGCCCTCCAGCATCACCAAGTTCTTCGGAAGCAAACCGATGGCCACACTGGGGTCGCTGGCCTTTCCCATGTTCATCGTGCATGGACCTATTGGGCAGATCTTCTACAAGAAGGCGCTGTGCCATGGATCCATGGATGGCGGTTCTGGGGCCCACGTCCAATTGATATGTTCATGACTTATCGTCAGACTAAAATTGCCTTTTTTGGGGGTATATTCCATTTTGTTCAGATACACCTAACTCTAGAAGAACAATGTTTTGTCAGGGAAACACTTTGGATTATTTGTGGGAAGATGTGTGTGTGTGTGTATTGTTCGATTGTGTTTCTGGTAAGGTGGCGTTTCTTGATAGGAATATTGTGTTGCTGAGCGTTTTCTTGGACTATTCTTGAGCCTTGTCTTCTTGAGAAGTACCCTTTGGTAAACTAACATAAATATGGAAAATCACAATTTTCAATGGGTAAATCCACTATAAATGTGCAATTTTCAATAGCTATTTTGACATAACCAGAGGCTACCGTGTTTCTTTTCGGGAACATTTTCTGTGGATGGGATAACCCCCAGTTGAACGATGTCCGGGATGACCCTCGAAGTATACGACTGGGCTACATCCTAAGTGGATAAGTTTCATAGTTTAATAGCATATAATACAGAAGACATCATAACAACATATGAACATAATTATATATAATATATATATATATATATTAATATATATATATATTAACCATGTTATACCCAAATTGGTGTTACCCGAAAAAAATGTGTACGCATATATACATATATTGTATCATAATATATCATAGGTACCACTGATGAAAGCTGGGAGACACATCCCCACCAGAAAACTCAGCCGCCGCAGATCATCGCCAAGAAGTTGTGGGGCAAGCCGATGCCACACAGTTTTTTCCCCTTCTATTTGGCCATTGTCCTAGGGCTCAGCCATTTGGTGAACGATGCTCGTATGGAACATATGTGAACATGATTGAGTTGAGTGGTTACCTCTTAAAAGGTACAGTGTACAGCAGATGTAGCCAGCAAAAGGACACAAAAAGATAGAACCCTCATCTACCGCGTCATGTTGGCAAGATCTTACTTTTCTGTTTTTTTTTTGATTTTTTCCGGGTTGCTTTACTGTCAATCTATGCTCCTGTGTTGTAGCTATATATGGTTGTTGTTCTCGTGTTTGTTCCGGTGTCTCTTGCAGGGTCGGCAAAAGCTAGATTTATTGTCGTTCGGCGCAGGGGTTCTCATACTTTTTGGTACTGATCTCTGCAAAACTTGAATGATGTCTTCATGGCGGAGATGTCATGTACAGAAGTGTCTCCAAATTTGGGCCCCAAGAATATACCCGGGTCAAAAATACGGTTCTTTGGGATAGCTGCCAGCTGGGCCGCGCAACCGGGGCGGTGCTGGACCAGGACTAGCGGACTTGGGTTACCTGGCGATGTTTGAACTGGGAATCTCATATCACTGAAGAAAATCCTGACCATTCACTGTAGTGATACGAGAATTCAAGATTCAATATTGTAGACTATCCTTAAATTCACTGAAAATCCTGACCAACCCAGGGCCCAGGGGCCTAGCTGAGGAATACTTTGTGAAGAGCAAGAAGGTCTCTGCCATCGGAGGGCAAGTGGCACAAACCTTGTCTGGCTGGACCAGCGGCATCTTGAGGGATAGCTGAGAGGGGTAAAGCGTTTGCGATGGATGCCCCAAGGATTGAGGGTATGTTTGAGATGTTGAAGTCTATCAACGAAGTAAAAACGAAAGCAGTGACTTATCAATACTTATTGATCTTATTGCACACTTTTTGTGCAATCCTCCATATTGGTCCGTGGTTTTTTGTCTAATGGTGAAACTGTTTATGATTCATGAACAGGCTGTGTTTCCAGCGAAAGTTTCAGAATTTTGAACCAACCTGGATGAAGTATGAGCAAGGTCTCGACTCTGCGGGTTGGAGAATCTGTTTGATGATTAGACTGGCTGGTGGTTTCAGAGAGCTGTTGTTTTCATGACTGCAAGGTGTCCCGATAAAAGCCACCAACCAGTTCAAGTTCCAAACATGTCCAAACTATTTGTCGAGTTCCGCATAGTTTACCGCAGATTATCAAGGAAAAAAATCCGCGCCGGGGCAGCTCAGGATAACTTAGAGTCACAGCTATGTAGTTAGTTCACCCCATTCATCCCTAGATTCTGGGATTTAGCTCCATGCGAAATGGTCATATCCTCATTCCTTGGAAGAAAATCACACCTTCATCGAAGGTGGATGTTGTTTCGCCCTCATAGGTGCCCCAAGTCATCAAGATTGGCGCTGTTTTCAGGCAGAATCCATGTCTGTCTTAAAATGTGGTATACCTTAAGGTATACCCATAAAATGTCCATTCAATAGGGAAAATGATGATCTGGAATGGATTTAGAGGTACCAGGTACCATATTTTCAGACAAACCCATATAGTATTATTCCAACTAACATTCAAATTCAACATAGACACGGTTTTGTGAGGACGGTAGACTTCCAATCCTCTGTTTTGCAGGGTCGCGCTGTTAGTTGAGGAAAATCATTATTGAAATATACAGCACATGGATCAAGCAAGTAACAAATGTCCATACATTTGATATCACGCAGTTTCTATCCATGGATCCTATTTTCGCTTGGAGGATTTAGAGAAATTGTAGCATGGGTACCCATGGGTACCTGGCAACATCATACAGAAAAGTCCAGAAAAATAGGAGAAATGTGCGTAATTCTATCACCATGAATCTTGAAGTCATCCTCTGTGATACATTGATATTTCACGTGGTTGCTCGACATGCACAGTAAGTTATATTCCTCATCAATTCACCATTGTTGCTTGTTTCCTTACCACTATTGCTGCTTACCATCTGGTGATTTAACAGCCATAGAAAATCACCATGTTTAATAGGTAAACCATCTATTGCTAGGCGCCATCTATACCATGGCGAACTGTTAGTCATAACCAGAATAACCAGAGGGTAAATCCTCATCAATGCCATGCAATTCACCAGAGGTTGCCGATTTTCTTCGCCCAAGGTCTTGTGTTGGACGTTGACGCTCCAGCCAATCGTTGGGGCCACGGAATCTGATCTACAGATCTTGGAGATCTTATTCTGAGATCGTGTGGAGTTTACAGTTCACAAAATCCAGCAATACCTATAAATACCTATAAATAAATAATAATAAATATATATATACATATATATATATTATAAATAATAATAGTAATAATAATAGTAATAATAATAACAATAAATAATAATAATAATATATTATAAGAGATTTATAGACTAGATAAATTGTCATTCATGAATCCTCGACGACGGTTATACAGGAAATCCTTTTGAGATCGAGTGCAGACTGCATTTGGAAGAGCTCACTTTAGAAGTATTCATTGTATCGATTTGCATACCTTGTTCCCAACTAACAGTCACTAGCTGAGTAGGCGGCCAATAGAACCCTCAAAAAAATAGGGACAAACTTATGTTTGTCTCATTGGATTTTTAAGGGAAAATCAACTTTTGATGAGTTTTTCCATGTTTTTTCCCAGATTTTCCCAGTGGAAACGGACGAGGCTTTGGGCTCTATGATACCGAGGGCTACGGGGTGTACATGTTGTCCTTTGAAAGCTACGAGGCACCTGGACACCTGGAGACTGAAATAAATGGGGACGGTGGTGACTGGAACATGGCTGGATTATTTGTTCCATATACCATCTGGTAAACTGTCACATAACTATGGAAAATCACCATTTGTTTATGGGAAAATCCACTATAAATGGTGATTTTCCATAGTTATGTTAGTTTACCAGAGGGTATTGGGAATGTCATCATCCCAAGTGACGAACTCCATCATTTTTCAGAGGCGTAGGTCAACCACCAAGCAGAAATGTCTGGTCAATCTCCAATGGTTTGCGACGACAAGAAAACGATGGCTTTGTTCATTTTGTAGCCCTAAACCAGTCAGTGGTTTTATCGTTATGATTTATGATGTAGCAATGTAGTAGCTATCATTGGCATTGTTTGGTATCATAAGTCATAAGTTTCTGGGCAAACCCGCAGACAGGAAACTGTGCTGTTCGCAGCCGAATGATGTCGGGTTTTCAAGTATTTGTTCCTTTCAATCACTCGACCAAATCGAGGAGCAGTTGGAAAGAATATGTGCCATGAAAACTGTTGGTACCGTCCCGTTTTTTTACGCATTTGTGAATGTCCGTTCATATATCGCCATATTTCCAGGTGTTCTTTTCCCCATGTGGTTCTTGGGTACATCCATATGTCGAGTTTGTTTTCAACCATCCAGGTATGGCTGAGTTGGATTTGGCAACTCCATTCCATCATCTATCATGTCCAGTATTGATTGGAGGGAAAATGTCCGGGAACACCATGGAACACCTTTTTGATCCTCCAAAAGTTGAATAGCTTGATGCTGCACGCTGTAAATGCAGATTGTCACATATGTTGCTGGCCGGAGTTTCTGTTTTTTTTTGTTTGAACCATACAAAAGGGATTGGTTGAGATGACGAGCAGATTGTTGGGATGGGTTCAAACCACCAAGAGTTTATTTTGATGCTGAAAATGACTGACAGTTTGGTTAGGTACCCAAGCGTAGCTTAGCCACCAGACGGATCCCCTATAATGATGTCCTACTAACAGAGATGTTTGAGGCATACTAGATCATACTAGGGCCCCAAAATCCCATTCAACTCCAAGGCAAGCCACAACTTCGAACGAGTTTTAGTGATGCGTGTTGTTTGTTCTCTAGATCCTTATGATCAGATACACATGTACATTAAATTAATATAGTATTATTTTCACGCATTGGGTCTTATGCATGTACTACACGCCTCTACATATTTATATACATGTTACAGTAACATGTATATACAAGGGTGGTTACATTCACACATTCATCCATTAAAACAAGTACCTATACAACTCAGTATAATTCTGTGCAAATTGACAGATACATACAAGATATTGACCTATTCCAATACAATTGAGTACAAATACATGTATAATATATATCTGGTTGGTGGTTTGGAACATGGCTTTTATTTTCCCATCCAGTTGGGAATGTCATCATCCCAAGTGACGAACTCCATCATTTTTCAGAGGCGTAGGTTTACCACCAACCAGAGTACTATCATTAATCATCATTAACCATCATTAAAATTAAATCACCATTAATCACCATTAACCATCATTAAATCACCATTAATCACCATATATATAAAATTATATAGACATATACATATATTCAACATGGGTTTTTCCCGCCTCCAACCCTGTCTGTTTTCCTGAGACCTCGGTGATCGCCGGTGGCTCGGACATTTGCTCGCAGGAAAACACCCAGTTTTTTCGTGCGAAGAGATGGGGTTAATTAATGGATAATCCAGTAATAACTTCATGGATAATTGATGATAATTGGTGATAATTTGATGATAAATGATGCTAATTGATGCTAATTGATGATAATTTGATGATAACTGATGATAATTGATGATAATTGGTGATAATTGATGATAGTTGATGATAATTGATGATAATTGATGATAGTTGGTGATAATTGATGATAACTGATGATAATTTGATGATAACTGATGATAATTTGATGATAACTGATGATAATTGGTGATAATTGGTGAACATTTGATGATAAATGATGCTAATTGATGATAATTGGTGATAATTTGATGATAAATGATGCTAATTGATGCTAATTGATGATAATTTGATGATAACTGATGATAATTGATGATAATTAATGGATAATTGATGATAATTGATGATAATTGA
>Ga0126342_10000556_pt1 | contig 42181 bp, 37 predicted proteins | sample Cyp1metagenome_FD_92528 | JGI IMG/M metagenome (GOLD analysis project Ga0126342, IMG submission 92528) | Coral microbial communities from Lord Howe Island, Old Settlement Bay, Australia - Cyphastrea 1 metagenome | ecosystem: Host-associated > Invertebrates > Cnidaria > Coral ...
TATATATATATATATATATATATAATTATATATATATGATATATGATATATGGTTTTCGTAAAATACGGGTATCCCCAAAACATCCAAGTGATTGGACCCATCCTAGGATTGAAGCCATTGTGACTGACGACTCCCGCCTGCAGCCGACTGTTCTCCACGTCCAGCTGCTGCCGCGCTTCTCGCTCTGAGTCCAACTGTGCAGTCAGCTCAGTCAGCTGTGCTGTGCTGCTGTCCATTTTCGCCTGGTGCTCCCCGACCACTGGGGACCAAATGGTCCCAAAAATGTGGGAAAGACCAAGGCCATAAACCATCTGGGGATGCTGTCTACCACCCATTTATGGTGATTTTGGGGGTATGATTGAGTTTACATGACCACATTAGGGGAAGGGAAAATCTGGAGGAAAGGATGGCTCTTACCCTCAAATTCTTGAGGTTTTCCTGTAAGTTTCCCTTATATATATAGACCAATTCTGTAATATTCTGTAATTCTTGGGGTGAATCAGCCATTTACCGCTCTTCTGGCTAGCGGCTGTGTGGATCTTCCTGGGATCTTACCGTTTTTGCTGCCCTCTGGCAATCTAACACATAGATAGATGTACTCCAACACATTGCCATTGAATGTTGCAATTTGTTGTTGGTAAATCATCTAGAAATGTCTAATCTTTCTTCTTAAATGGCCGTGTTAACTTACCAAAGGGTATGTAGCTTTCGTGTGTTCACATGTCTCTTGGGGTGCTTTTTCAAGCGCACAATTTATGATTCATGGCTGATAAGAAACATGACACATGCTGGAATGTATCATCATGGCATAGCATCAACCAAAGAGGAATTTCAAGACCCTAAAATAGGAGGTATTGTACCATATAAGGGCATCTTTTGGTGGCTAATCCCCTTACATAGTCCCGCAGGCCTTATTTATATGTAGTAGGTACCTCCATTTTGGGTACCTGGAATGGCCATTTCTGGCTAATCTGACATGCCCCGCAACAAAACATGTAGCTTTGGGGTATATAGTATATTCATATTTATGGCAAAAAAGAATACCAGTTACTGGCCTAACCAAGGTTAAGCGCCCCCGCCGGATCCATGGTTTCAAACAATCAATCAATGATTTCAAACAATGAAACCAGCGATTCTCCTTTAAAGGTTGACCACACGGTTTCCTAGAAGTTTCTAACTGGCAGAACCCAAAAAATTCTGCTGGTGCACGCCTGTTTCAAATTCTTTTACTGGCCAGCCACCACCTGTTTCTTGACGGGATAAGTCTTGATTTATTGCTGGCAAATCGTCCTTGGCTGTGTAGTAATATTATGTAATATTCATCTGCAGGCAAAATAGTGGTTCCTCTTACAGGAAATATGTGTTTCTTTTCTTTGCAAACAACACAATTGCCATTGACAGCACAACAGTGGCACAACACATGTATTCTTTTTCCATGTTCTCCCCATTCTTCCCTTGCCAGAAAGGCGTCCATCCTCACTGACTCCACGTACCTGCAAATCCTTGAGCTGTTCCTCCAGCAAGGAACGCTGCGTGGCATGGTCAGTGGCCAGCTGTGAAGCCTCTTGCAGGTCTTCCTGGAAGAAATCGCCGAAGCAGGCTTCAGAAGGAACCTTAAAAACAAGTGGGGAGTTTTGACATAAATTACAGAGCTGACATGATATACAAGTAACAGGTGCTGATCCGTAGCCATCTGGGCTTCTCCGTCAATGAAGCATAAATCACCTAACTAAAAACACTAAACAACGTGGATTCTCGAGTTCTGGGTGCTTAATGTCAGGGGATATTAGGACACACATAAAGACCTCCTCCCAGCGCCAAAGCCGCTGCCTGAAACTTGCTCCTCTCTGCCTCCATCTGCTGCCGCTCCACGTCCATCTGCAGATGGCACGTCTGCAGTTCAGCCTGGAGCCAAGCTTCGAAGTCGGGGCTGAGGGTTGATGTTGTCCTTTGGGAATTTTGGGAATGGGACGTATATGGGAAGGGAATCATCGGATATTTTGTTTCGCAAAGATTTTAAGTTGGATCTACATCATCTTGAATCCAAATATGTCATGGTCACTTCCGTACTACCGCGTCCATGTTCGAAAGCCTGCGCGAGGGACGTCATAGACGAGATTGTAAATGATTGTAGTTTCAATGGATTGGTTTAGGGGAAAATTTACAGGAAAACTCCCTATTTAATGGTAAAAACAATGGTCTCCTGTAAATTTTCCCTTAAACCAATCCATTGATAGTTAGTTGCTCGGAAAATATGGACAATCTGTGAAACAATGGCAATTACCCTCCGGTAATCAGATGTGGCAAAAGAAAAAATCTGGCGGTTAATATGAATTTCCCAGCTATAAACCTCCATTTATAGGAGGAAATACTTGGCCCCTTTTTCGTGTGCAGCAACAGCATCGAGGCTTTCATGGGACTTCCACAATCAGTGGGTATGAGTAAACCCTATGGCCCGGGCACCTGATATAGTGGTCATGCTCGATGAGGCTACCGTACTGGTCCATCACAATGATATGCCAACAAATAGACTATCGATGTGTCCCAAAAAGTAGACAACCCCAAAATCAAATGGTGTATCATCATTGCCTCCACTACCCTCTGGTAAACTAACAGTTTGCTATTGAAAACGGCCATTGAAATAGTGAATTTTCCCATTAAAAATTGTGATTTTCCAGTTCTTTATGTAAACGTTTACCAGAGGGATCCAGAGGGAAAGCCTCCAAAAACCCGGGGTGTCTCCATTTCTGATCACATATTATACTGGTGACATCCCATTAGTTCACCATTAGTTCTCCTCGATATGATTGTGCCTTGAGTTTGTCCATCTCTTCCTCAAGGGCTTGTTTCTCCTGCCGCTCAAGGAGGCTCAAAGATTTGGACCCCTAGAAATGTTCAAGATATAGATATATGCAAATGTATATATATATATATATACATAATGATATATATATATATATCATGACCAGTCATCCCTTTTATACCACTTTGGATGGAAAGAAATATTCTTCTTGTCTTGTTGCATCCCATCCCCCAAGGCTGCACCGATTTTCATTATCTGGGCAATGATGAGGTCACTGGACTACGACCAGTCCTCCTAGGCCATGAGAATCACAGATTTCTCCCATCGATGAAAAAAGGCTGGTTGGTGGTGCAATAACCATCTTGAAACATGATGGAGTTAAAGTCAGTTGGGGTGATGACATTCCCATATATGAAATGGAAAATAAAATTCATGTTTGAAACCACCAACCAGATAGGGGAAGTCCTGTAAAGCTTTGTTGAAATCAAAGTTCAGCAGGAAAAAAACACCGCAAAACCAGCATTTTTGCCACCAATCTCCATCAAAATCATTCAAAATCCCTGTGGTTTCATCCTAAAAATCCCAACCCAGCCACCCTTCCGCTGGGCCTGCAGGCGTTGAGCTTGATCTTTCAGAACTTTGGCCTGCGGAAGGGCTGGCTGGCGTTTTTCGAAGCCTGGGAAGTGGTGTCTGGGGACGCCTAAGTGGGATTGCAGCGTCTCGCTCAGGGTGTTTTGTTCTCTTTTCAACACACGTTTTCATCGCAAACCGTCGAGGAGCGACATGCCATTGAGGGAAGTAAAGAAACACTAAACCCAGATCCTCATGGAGATGGTGTGCTGTCTTTTCTCCAGGACATGTAGCTTCCTCAACTGGTTTTGATATGTTTATATCCCTTTCTATCATTTGCAAACACGTCTGAGTATTTTTTAAAGTCGCCTTCATCTAGGAATCTAGGCGACCCAGGCGCCTTGTGCTGCATGCTGTTGGACTTCTCGAGTTCTGTGCAAATGCCCTGGAAGGCCAACATGAAACACATACCAGGCACCACCAAGCAATAGTCGAACTTCCAGCTCAACATCAAAATAAGAATGATACGCATCATCATCATCATCATCATCATCATCATCATCATCATCATCAAAAACAGTAATAATTAATCATAAGCAGAATCAAAAGAAGAAAAATAACAATCATCACCAGAAAAAATATATCATCATTGTTGAAAAGGACAACCCCACACTCACCTTCCGACTCCGTTCCGGCCTCTACCCTACCTGTACCCAGACTGAGATATATCCGGCATTTTTGCTGGCAAAACCAATGAACAATAAGCTGCAAAATGTTTATCCAAAATTTTAATCGGCCAAAAAGACTGTAACGAGGTTAACCCAATGATAAACCACTCCCAAAAATACCATAAACCTGTGCTATCAACAATCCTTTACATGTTAGCCTTCTATTTTGTTGGCTTGTCATTGCCGTATAAAAAAAAGAGGCAAAGGCCCTATTCCGAAATCAGCAGAGGTCAGCCAAATCAGATAATCAACGGTCAGCATATGGAGCAAAGGCACCAGCTCGCGCATAACCCGGTCGCTTTCATCTTTCAGGGCTTGTTGCAAGTGGACCTTGGAGGAACTGCTGCGCAATGCTGCGCATCTGCAAATGCTGCACATCTGCTGGAACTGACATGATCTGAATTACCCTCCGGTAAACTAACATAACTATGGAAAATCACAATTTTTAATGGGAAAATCCACTATAAATGGCAATTTTCAATAGCTATGTTAGTTTACCAGAGGGTATATGCAAATTCTGTGGGAACTAAGGTAAGATTGGAATTAATATGCACATATTTAAACCCACTATATACCTTCGATGAATCCACTTCAGGGACATCAGCTGGAAACCATCATGTTGTCACGCCCAATCGTGATGACCCCTTGAACGTGTGATTTTAGGGCAGTGGCTGTCCCGATAAGTCATGGGCATATTGTTCCAGTGGGCATGGCTAACAGCCATCCAACATCATTTGTGTGCAACAAAGATTATGGAATTTGGTGACATGTGCCATCTAAACGTCAAACTACCTCCATCCCCAACAGAGGGAATCATCCCCAACAGCCACCCATCCACAAGGTGATGTGACTACCATCATCCAACCTCCAACCAGTACCTGGTAGTGGATCTGGACATAGCAACCATTTTTCTGAGGAGGGACACCGAGCATAGAAAATATGGAAGAAGTGCTGTGGAGAAGGCACCAGCTCAGAGTAAACACCGGCCAAAGGAACTTTCTGAAGACTCAAAGCCACCACCCTGCGCTTGCGCAGAACTTGTGAACAATTTCAAGCTGAAATCGATTGGTGGGAACAATATACATATATAATAGCTAGCTAGTGAAACTCTGTCCGACTTTCAGACTATCCAGGGGATAATGCGAGGAATAACTGGCGAAGAAACATGATTAGATTGCACACATATAAATGGGATAATTTGAGGATGGCACACACACACAGATATATATATATATATATATGTAGAATAAAATGTAGGCTTATATGCATAATATTAAATATATCTATCTACCTACCTACCTACCTACCTATCTATCTATCTATCTATCTGGGTACATATGATTCATGACCAAAGCTCTCGATTTGCCGCATTGGCCAAACATAGGGGAACTCAGTGAAAAACATGGGGATAATTCCTTCGATCCTTCGATCCAATGGCCAGTTTCGCAACAACCAACTGAGCATTGGTAAAACATGACCTGGTTGGTGGTTTGAACCCCTCTGAAAAATATGAGTTCGTCAGTTGGGATGATGAAATTTCCAATATATGGAAAGTATTATGGAAAGTCATAAAAGCCATGTTCCAGTCACCACCAAGCAATGACCCTGTTTGTTCTGGCTTTGTCTGGAATAGGGCATCCCCTTTAGAAACTGATGGCTTTTTTCATCGTTTTCTCCACTGGAATGCTTTAAGATGCTTTAAGATGCTTTAAGATGCTTTAAGATGCTTTAAGGGACAACCTATTGCTGTACTTATGAGGTTCTCCTGCAACTTTTCATCCAAATCCTGGGGTTTCTCCAGAAGAGGTGGCAAAATTTTGGGTGCAAATTTGGGTACCACCCATTTTTTTTTGGATACCCTCTGAGAATTTGAACATACAGTAGCCATGGACCATTGAGTAAACTGTTAGCCATTACCAGAGGCTAACTCCCCAGTATTGTCCGTTAACCCCCAGAAAATCCAGAACAACTATATATGCCATTAGTATCCCATGAATCCAGAACAACTATGCCACTAATATCCTATGAAACCATAAATAATTATCCCATTTTGTATTCCCATGGTGTTGGGATATTTCACTCTGGCTAAACCAGGCTCCAAGCAGCTGCTGCTGGAAGGCTGCCACCTGTTTCCTTGGGGCTGGAAATCTCCGAACAAGATGCAGGTCTTGATTTATCATTGATTGATATCTGGTTGGTTAATGATTATCTATGGTTAATGGTTGATGATTATCTATGGCATCTATGGTTAATGGCTAGAAAGTATCTATCTGGTTGGTGGTTGACCTACCCCTCCGAAAAATATGAGTTCGTCAGTTGGGATGATTAAATTTCCAATATATGGGAAAATAAAAGCCATGTTCCAAACCACCAACCAAATAGCATTGATTGATCATTGATTGACCTGGATTGATGTTGATCCAGCTACTGGCCGAATGGCCCTGACATTTCAATCTTGATCAGTCCCGTGGCGCGGTGCGATCAAAGACTGAGGCCCAGTTGGATGCTGACTCCAAACATGATCTGAAAAACTCGGAGGATTCACATCTCAAAAAACATGACAAATCGATGGCAAAATCGATGTCCCCAAAGAACCAGCGAGTTTCGGATGTTCGCAGTGGTGAGTTTTGATCCATCACTCCATCGGTCAGTTTGTCCAGAAGGCACCCCAGCATAACGATGGGCAAGTTACGTCGGTAAAATTGGCTTGTGGTCATCCAACCCTAAAATTGGGGATCTGCAAAAACAATGGCATTCTGGTTGGTGGTTGACCTACCCCTCTGAAAAATATGAGTTTGTCAGTTGGGATGGTTATTCCCAATATATGGGAAAATAAAAAATGTTCCAAACCACCAACCAGCATTAAGCCAATTCCAAGTTTTAATGGCGAAATGACCATCCCAAATATGGTAATTTATCTGATATCCGCATCAATGTCCTGCAAAATCCCTCCTGGCATCCTTCTCCAAGAAATTTCTAGCATTTCTTGTTTTCTAGTAAAGTTCAGAATTTCAGGAGTTTCAAAGAATTTCTCAGTGAACTTGCATTTGTTATAGGTTTTGCAGTGAATGATGTGATCAGGTGGGTTCTAGAAAATTCGGTTGTATGATTTTCCGAATTCGCGGGAGTTTGACCGCTTTTGGAGGGAGTTTGACACTTGTTTGCAGGAGTTTTGCGGATAATTTTTGACGGTTTTGAAGGTCAAAACATGAAAACAAATCCACATGTCATGCAAAAAGCTTGTAGCCTGGGAAATCCACAACTCATTGGTTCTGGATGAATAGGAGTTTTGATCAATTTGACATCGTTTTGCTCAAAAGGTCACTTCCTAGAATTCAGTGAAATTCCACGGATTTGGAAGGTCCAGGCTATGTTAAATGTTTCGAATAGATCCAATCTTTGACCGTCTCTTCATACCGCCATGGATCAAAGCCCTGGTACTCTGCCGTTCATACCGAAATAGCTGGCAAATGGATGTTCAGCTCCTTAAATATGATAATATTTCATAGGTTTTGATCCATTCCCACATTTTTTCCAAAAACCTTAGCCAGCCAAACATACTGGTAGACTCTTTTCAATTCAAGGATGGTGCTAATTCCCAATCTATTGTAAATAATGAGTTATAATTGTATATATATATATATATACAGAGGATACTGTAGTATACCCAGTATCACCCCCAACCAAAAACAAAACTACCAACAGGCTCCATCATCTCTTCACATCTCTCCCAAGTGGGTAATATCTCCAATTACATCCGGAATCCTTAACTTCATATCCCATCAAATCCCATCTGTTAAAGCATCTCCATCAAAACATATCAAATAGCAAAATGTCGAATGGTCAATTGTCAAATCATATTCAATCATCCAACCTTCAAAACAAATGGTGGTTTCCTATAGTGGTGGTACCCCTAAATCATCCATTTTAATAGGGTTTTCCATTACAAATCATCCGTTTTGGGGATCCCCCATTTATGGAAACCTCCATATATCAAATTCCATCAAATCCCATTACCCATAGGATCCATGTATGGTATATATGCTAACATTTGGGGTATATTGATGGTAAATGTCATCATATATAGCATACATGGATCCTATGGGATATCAAATTCCATCAAATCCCATTATGTTTTGGTTGAATTCAACCACCGGCCCTTCTGACTCATCTCAGTGTCCAAACCTCTCCGTGCGGTGGAGCCAACTTCAGTCGCAGGGGTCGCTGCTTCAGCACCTGTCGGAACTCTTCCGCACTCAAACGGCCCCTCGGCGGCCACGGCATACCACGGCGGTGCCCGGGAGGTACCTGGGGGTAGCATCTCCTTCAACGGGACTGTGGTAAAACCTATGTGTTTTTTGATGTTGGGATGGTGATGGATGGTGTTTAACAGTGTCAAAATGCCTGAGTTGCCAAGATGATGGTTTCGAATGTTGGCTTTACAAGATTCGCCAAGCACCAATGAAATTTTCAGCTTTCTCAGTCTACTTCCCCATCCCTCATCACAAAAGTCAACAAAACCTTTGGGGGTTTCCTAAAATAGGGGCACCCCTAAATCTCCAATTTAATAGGTTTTCCCTTATAAACCATCCAGCTATTGGGCACCCCATTTATGCCCTTTCTTCGGCGTATAGATCTTCGCCAAAGCTACGCTTCTTGGCCCTCCAATTCAATGAGTTCGCTACCAGGGATGATGCCCTGCAGATCTGCCCAAGAGTCCTGGACGGACAGAAATGATGTGAGGATCATGGGCTTACCATGGGTTACCCTCTATGAATTGGGACTGATAGTCAGTAACCCATCCTCAGTAAATCAGTAAGTCCCATAAATCTTCATTAATGATGATTTACTGCCGGTTGGTTATTTACTGTTACATACTGATCATCTATGAGAATCTGTTAATGGTTGATTTATATACTGGTTTACTGAGATTTATTGGGACTGGTAATTTCATAGTTTGCGAGTGAACCAGTGGACATTCTGCATTTATAGATGGCTTCCCTATTGAAGAATTGTGATTTTCCATGGCTAGGTTGAATTAACCAGGGGTAACCTGCAAAAATATGAAAGCTGAACATCGCCATGAAAAATGATAATGTTTAGTAGAGAAATCAACTACAAATGGGTCATGTTCCATGGCTATGTTGGATTACCAAAGGGTAAGATCCTGAAATGGGAATATATGGACGTTTCCTAAAGTGGAGGGGGGGTACCCCCAATCATCCAAATCAATACTAACATTTATAGTTTTGGGGTACCCCAATTTTAAGAAAGACCCAAAATGGCCAACGCTTAGCTATGCAGGTGGCCTCCTGGTCCACAGTTTTACCTGTTTGGTATCATCGTTATTCTCCCAGGTTTGGGGTGTGCTGATGAATTGGGGGTGCATATGGGGGGCACCCAATATTAAGGGAATGGGATTGGTGATGCACAAAAACATATGTGATTGAAAAAATCATCAACTTGAGGATGCGCATTGGATTGCCTGCAACAACGGGGGTGGTTATCGAAAGTTCGGGTAAACATGACGAAAGAAGGGAATGTGGTCCAGGAACATGCCGACAACTGGGCAGTACCACTGGCTACTGGTCCCTTTTCTAATCATAACCACGGGTTGTCTTCAGAGTACATGTTGTTTTGGAAGTGCGTGTGGCCGGCATATCAGGGCCTTCAGATTCTGGACAACAGCGGCTAGAATGGGGCCGTTGCAGTGTTCTTTTAGCCACAAAACAACATGCTGGAGCATGGTGGAACCGAAGTTTGGGTGATTCAGTCACCCACCCCGAGAACACATTATAAATTCACATTCCTAGGTCATTTGAAACCCTCATCCTTAGAGCTGCATGTGTGCAACATCGCTATTTGTTTTAATCAAAGCGGTCTCTAGGTTTATGAATGATAAATGATGAACATGCGAGTATTTCTACAGTCCGGTGGAATCGCCACCATCTCTAACGCCTGACGAACATGTGGAGCAATGTTCGCAGCGGGAGACTTCAGCACCCAGGGGTAGAATGGGTTTGTCACAAACATTTGGTGTACACGTGTGTACGACAAACTGCCAATTTGGCTAAGGGTCAAAACCCTGGTGCCCCGTTGTTCACACCAAAATCGGTGGTAAAACATTGCTAAATCGATGTCCATCCCCACACACACACATATATATATATAATATGGACACAAGTAACAGTAACACAAGTGCCTTGACTCTTCCCCATTCTGCTTGGGAAAATGATGATAAACCAGTGGATATGGGGGTACCCTTTCCATTTCGAGCCCAGTCTTCGCAGCCATCCCATGCTTTGACACTCGACCTGTTTCACAGTTTTGATCACCAAGGGGGCATATCTCCTTAGCAATCAATTTGAACCATGCAGTCGCCAGGGGGAAAAACACGCACATGTATGTATATGTATAAACTGTATATATGTATATATATATATATATGTATATATATGTATGTATACACACATGTCTATATATATATTTATACAGGCATACATACACATGTATGATGTGTAAGTGGGTAATCTGAAGGGGAATTCCTCCTAAACACACAGTTGGTTTCCAAACTCTTCACCGCGCTAATAAAATCTCTTCGTTGACCACGCCCGCTGATCAAAGAATACCAGACAAAAACCTGGGATGATCCCCCAGGTTCAAGCTTTGAGTCCTCATTTTTTAACAAAAAACGAACTCCTGGCAATTTATGGAGGACACATCATCTATGACATGCTGGAAAAAACTGTTCTATCTTTTTGCGGGTTGCTATAAACCTGGACAAAACCCGTCGAACGAGTCGTCAACACGTGACACTTTCCCTTGCCCCATTTCAGCTGGTTGGGGGTTTCAACCATCCTGACAATTATGCTCGTTACTGGCTATCATCACCTCATATATATATATTATTTTTCTATCAAACAAATAAATGAAAACACCAACCAACTATCACCAACTAATTAGTTTGCTATGGACAACTACCACATTAAACTTTGGTCAATCAAATATAAATCAGCATGTTCAATAGCAAACTGGTAGTCACTACCAGGGGGTACCCTGGGGTAAACTAATAGTTTGATGTGGAAAATCCACTATTTGCGGATTGTTATCGTTATGAAATCATGGCTTTCCCAAATCCTTTTCTATGATTATCGTAGGGCATACTGTATCTTATTTGTTGTGGTAAACTCCCGACCACTGGGTTTCCCAGAAATCATCTCCCAGACACGTTGGTGGGAGGTGTAGGAAGCCAAACCCCAAAGCAGTGACCGATTCGTCAACCTAGCTGTTGATTCCCTGGGAAATCGAAAACAAATTCATGGGATATCACCATTAAACATGGTCATCACTCATTGGATAATGGGGATATACTGGTTTGAATGATTAATCGGACCGGATATAGTGGAATATGAATGGAATATTATATACCCTCTGGTAATTTAACATAGCTATTGAACATGGCCATTTATAGTTGATTTTCCCATTAAAAATGGTGATTTGCCATAGTTTTTTGTATGTTTACCAGAGGGTAATGGGCACATAATCCCATCCCATCCGTTCCAAGCCAGACAATCACCATGGATGTAGGGGATCAAGTTGGGAATATTTGGGACAGGATGGTGCCGTATAGTGGGGGTAGGATAATATAATGAACATTTGTTTGAAGAAATTGCCATAAATCCGCCATCAAATGGTGGTTGCCTGGATCAAAAAATTGGGGGCATTGGCGAATCTTTACTCCACTGGTAGGCATCAAGAGTTGTGGACAGGAACAGAATATTCTCTACTCAATGAGCTGGCTAGATAGATGGTTAGTTGGCCACCTACTGTACATAGATGTACACAGTGTGTGCATACTACACTTACTCACGAGCGGCACTTTTAACTCCAAATGCGCAAATTCCAGTTCCTGTTTGCCATCCATCATATTCCATCATGACACGAAAGAACTCGCAAACTGGGGCTGACATCTTTGCGTCTCAAAAGCGTAGAGCCAATCTCCATTGAAACAGAATATGTGATGATTAGGTCTGGTGGTGCTTCCGGGGCAGCAACTGCATAGCCTCTTAAACAAATAGAAGTAGAGGTGCGCAACGTGCAATTGCACATTTGGGCTACAAATTTACCATTGGTACATTACCAATTTGTATATCATGTTACCGCTGAGGTATCAAGAATATCCCATCTTGTGTCTGTCAGTAGGTATACCGCAAAATTTGACCGGATATAAACATAAAAAAGGCATCCCTAAATAGTCGAAGACTCTGGTGTAGTGTTGGGTCTAGGTATTCATGTTGGGGGCCCATATGGTTTTCACAAATAACTGCTTGATATTAAATGTGATAACGTGAGGTTTCCTAAAATGTCCATTTTCATAGGATTTTCCATGAAATCAACAATCTATTTTGGGGTACCCCCATTTCAGGAAACCTACATATTGGAGGGATGGGATAGTTGACGATCTCCACCCCTACCTGGAACCAAGTGGCCACAACTTCTTTCTCCTCGCAGTCGCGCACGGACGCTCGTACCGATGCAGCTTTCGACATGGCCACATGCCCAGTGACCCCAGGGCTCGGCTTAGGCTGTGTCTTGGATACCCAACTGGTGTATGTTGGTGCGGTGGTTGTGGCAACCGGCAGCAATTGCGGAATCAATCGAAGAAATATAACAAAATATGACTAGAGTATAACAGTAGACCTGTGCATAAACGTGGGCTGAGCACATGATGGCACATGGGGACTTGATTCCTTGAAATCATAGGTTTGCAACACAATGGAATTATATTTGTGTGGCCAACTGCATCCGAAATGCATCATCAGTGGCTGACCATTTCAAGCACCTGATGGTCATGTGTGATCATGTTGACTATCCTTCTGGGGGAAGCAAATCCAACAGGTCCTCTACAAAGCAACAGGCGAATCGCCGTGACATGTACGCAGTGGATATCATCATCCTCAGCTGGAAAAATGCAGCTTGTTCATGTCTGGTCGGCGAAAAAAACCATTGGCTAATAGGTATCCCTAAATGGGTTGTCATTAACCTCAGTTATATAATTAGGCAATAGAACCCGCAAAATATATAACCATCAAGACTTGTATTTCTTAGTGGTCCACATGATTTTCCAAGCACTCTCCATACGTCAGGACGCAAATGTCCCCGCTGGAAAGGACGCTGCAGAGCAAAAGGCGGCGTTTCAAAACGTGACGGCAGCAGGGGGTACGGTACGTCAACGCAGATAGAGTTTGACATGGAATGCAGTAACACCCCAAACGATATATAGATAGAAACAATATAGAACAGTCATTCACGTTGTTTTAGGTGGATTCTATTTCTCTTAGTTGGGGGGTTGCCAGAATAATCTAGACATGGAAACGCCATTTCAAGCCGTGCAAAGATTCCCGGGTAACCATGTTATTCGTCATCTGGTTGTAGGATGTTGCAACGGCCTGCTGGTCGATTGCAGGTAGAATTCCCCACCTTTGACCACACATGGGTGCTATCATGTGGTATCAACCATCGCCCTACCCAAGGTTGATTACTGGGTTTTCCATCTCAGAACAGACTTTGCATCGAATCAAGGATGACCATAGTCATTCACTGCTGTGTTGTCATTTCTTCCCCCACCATCTTCCCAGCTATTTCACCGTTTCGCCAAACTGTCAAATGCTACCGCATTGACCGCAAAGCTCGTGTGCAATCATGGCAGTTGAGGGCTCACAATTTTGCAGTCCGTACCCACCTATCGTCACAGGTCCGAACGGTTTCTTTGTTATGTCGGCGCCAAGGGTATGGCCCCAAATACCAAATAAAAGTCAGTTACCAGTAGCATCGCACAAGGCGGTGGCGGAAGTTTCAAAGATAGGGAGAGGTTGGTGCAGAGTGTAGTGCAGTTGCAGTTGCAGCTGCAGTTGTAATGTGGTCGTAGTTGTAATGTTGTAGTTGTAGCTGTAGTAGTTGTTGTAGCTGTAGTAGTATTTGTAGTTGAAGTTGTAGTTGTAGTGTAGTGGTGGTGTGGTGGTGGTGTGGTGAAGTGTGCTGAAGTGTGGTGAAGTGGAATGTAGCGTATGTAGTGTAGTGGGGTTGTAGCTGTAGCTGCAGTTGCAGTTGTATTGTAGTGTAGTTGAAGCTGCAGCTGTGGTTGATTTTGTTGTAATTGCGATGTTGTAGTTGTAGCTGTAGCTCTAGTAGTTGTAGTAGTAGTAGTTGTTGTTGTAGTTGTGGCTGTAGCGTGGTGTAGGTGTAATGGTAGTGCAGTGTGGTGAAGTGGAGTGTAGTGTAGTGCGTTGGGTTGTAGTTGTAGTTATAGCTGTAGGTGAAGTGTAGTGGTATTTGTAAGCGTCGTCGTCGTCGTCGTGGTGGTAGTAGTAGTAGTAGTAGTTGTTGTTGTTGTTATTGTTGTTGTTGTTGTTGTGGTTGCTGTCGTTGTTGTGTAGTGTGGCGCGGTTGAACGTCCAAAAGTTGTCCGAACGTTGCGTTTTTTTGTACATTTGCACTTTTTCAGCATCTCAACTTCCAAAAGTGGTCCGAGACTGTCAGTTTTTTACACTGTTCACTTCCAAATGTGCTTCGCACCACAACAGCGTGCACTTTTTCAACATCTCAACTTCCAAAAAGTGCTCCGGACCCGTCAGCTTCAACACTTTTGACTGCCAAATGTGCTTCGCACCACAATGGCGTGCGCTTTTTCCACGTCACAACTGCCAAAAGTGCTCCGGATGTGACGTGTTTTCAGTTTTTTCACTTCCAAATGTGCTTCGCGCCACAACGGCGTGCATTTTTTCATCTCTCATCTCCCCAAAAGGCTCCGCATCCGCCGCTTTAGCGAGCCTACTTTTCGACCCTGCGGAGCCACAAATCATTGGCAAAACACAGTGTTTCGCGACTTTGCTACTTTTTCCCGCACCTGCATCTGTCTTCTGACTCTTTCTCTTCTCTGATCTTCTTTCTTCTTCTCTTCTCTGACTCTTCCCAGCTCTGCTCTTTCATCTGTCCAGATTGTCGGAAGTTTGACGTCTAAGCTTCCTTCGAAAAGTTATAACAGCCCCCCAAGAAAGGTTATAGAAATCGCTCGTATTTCGTCGAGTGTTCACTGCAAGTTCAAGGCAGCCAACGAGCAATGGGGCGGATCTTGATCTAAGGAGCTGGCGCAAACTCAATTGCACTTGTAGCTGAGTCGCGCGATTGAAACCTCAAAACTTTCCAGGGATTGGGGCGCAATGGCACCAAATATGTTTCAATGATTTTCAATGTACACCCCGCCCTGGCATTGTAAAGAATATGGGATAACCTCAAAGCGCTGCTCCAGGTAGATTTAAAGCCAGTGCAACCTTGGAGGTATGGAAAGAGTACATAATCGGAGATCCTGCTGAGGGACATGAAGAGCCGCGTGGCAAATATCTCTATCCCCGCCCCATAAAATTTGGCTCATAGGCCCCCCCGGTTGTTACCATACACTCCAATACATTAGGCATAGTAACAAATTCAAAATTGAATTTTTGATGGCTCACATCTACACCAACAGGTTTCTCGCAATCCAAAGGCTGAAAATCATTGCAAGAAGCAATGGGGACAGCCTCACAAAGCACGGAAATTTGCTGGAACTGGGTTGAGCTTCTGCCTGCACAGCATTGGCCACCATACATGATCAACATCTTCATACTCCATAACCATAGCACTATTCTGAGATGATTTGTTTAACATCATTTAACATCATTTAACTAACCATGATTTCTGGTGAGGTAGTCCTAGTGAGATCATTGCACACCAAGCCAAAGTTGTTCGAGAGCACAGTTTTCTTGGTTTGTTTCAACCCATGTGTGCTTTTACGCTCGATTTGCGATCTTTTTCAGGCATGATGGAAATGACGTTGGGGCGAAACACTTGCATCGCCATCTTGAGGTTCAGTATTTCAAACACATCTTCTGACGTTGATCTTTCTTGTCTGGTGGACGCACAACCCAGGTGTTAAGAAGCGTGCAACGTAGTGACCTTGCACTCCTAAGGGAGGAGCAGTTGCTATACCAGCAGTTTTTTCCCTGGCTTCCTGGGTCGCCCAAAGTGGGTAATCGAAACCAAATGAGATCACGAACATGTACACCACCGTCACCATTGTATAACATTAGCATTATTGAAATATATTCAAATATATTCACATTATATTCACATCAGCATAACCATTTTCATTTTAACTGGCATGCAAAAAAGTGAACACCAAACACACAAACTTAAATATGACAAACCACCAGCCGGTTAATTCGGGTCAAGGTACTACCCTCTGGTAAACATGGCAATGGACAAATCCCCATGTATTTATATGATGTTCCGAGCTTTAAACCTCCCTTATAGGGGATGTTCATGGATTTACCAGCTAGCCATGTTTGACTACCAAAGGGTAATAGACGATTAAGGCCTATTTTCCAGGCAAAACCTCCGTTTGCAGTGGCCATGTTTGGTAACCGAAGGGTAAACAATATGTCCTCCCCATGAATAACTCACTCGCGGTTTGCTGCGGTCCTGCTCCACTCCTCGGCGAATTCCCAAGGCAAAAATGGATGGTATCCCTGGTCGCAGTTTCAGAGTTTCAGCCGCATGGTGGGCCGAAAGAAGGCCATATGCCAAAATGGTAGATACAGCGGTTAGAGGTAAAGCCGTTTGAGATGGTTGAAGGATGTTAGAGGTAAAGGGGCTTCATATGTGGCCTGGACTTCCCATAGAATCTGGCCATCAATCTTTGCCCTAAACAGGCATTGCGGCAGCCAGAGGCAGCGCGTCTCAGTGTCATTTTGTACAACAAAGAGACGTGGGACACTGCCCAGCCGCCATGAATTCAGCCGCAACGCATGACATGGGGCAGGCATGGTCCAGAATATCCCACCAGTTGCTCCATTGAGAACACCAACACCTCCGACCAATCCTTTTGGGGCCATCTATCTATCTACCTATCCATCCATCCATCCATCCATCCATTTGTCTGTCTGTCTATCTGCCTATCTAACTAAGTAACTAGCTAGCTAACTAGCTAGCTAACTAATTAATCTATATTCGATTTCTGACTTATCTATTTTTTAAACCTATCTAATCCACCCAATCTGTCTAAATTATCTAGCTAATCTATCCAATCTATCTAATCTACCCAATCTAATCTATGTAGTCAATCCATCTAACCAATCTATCTACAGTAACTATATAATAATTTTTAAAACGCTATCTGACTAATCTAGCTAACTAATCTATCTAGCTAATCTATCTAAATAACCTATCTGACAGATCGATCTAACTAATCATCTAGCTAGTCTATCTAACCAATATCTACCTGACTAATCTATATAATCCAGCTGAATTATCTAAATAATATATCTGACTAATCTATCGAACAAATCTATGAGACTAATCTATCTAGATCTATTTATTCATCTATCTAACGCATCTATCGCTCTCTCTCTCTCTCTCTCTCCATCTATCTATCCATCCATCCATCCATCTATGTGGATAAATCTCTCTCTCTTCTGTTGACATCACCTTCTCCACTTGGCCTATTCTGTTTAAGAACAACATATGGAGCCACAGTGTCATTCATCAAACCTTTGGGGTCGTCACCCTTCCAACATCTTAACAAGGAGCTCTTGCTCTGCATTGTGCCCATGCGTCCACATGTCGGCATCGGGGGCAGCAAATGCTTGGGGCGAAAAAAGGACAACAGTTGCGGGATCCGACTTAACTTCGGATCCGTCCGAGATCCATATCGCCCAACCTCGCATAAATCCTGATCCTTTGGTCATTTCACAGTTTGCTATGGTATAGATGGCGCATCTAGTTCGATGATTTACAGTACCGATAAAGAATGGTGATTTCACACAGTTATGTCCAATTACTAGAGGTTATACCCTTGTATGCATGACTTTATTTCCACTGGCCCCATACAAAAATATCTCCAGATCCAGGGCCCTTCGCCCAGAAAGGTAGGCATGTCCTCAAGGTCCGGTTGGTTGACGTGCCACCTGAGGAAGCCGAAAGGGAGCCGGGCACGTCCGGCTGGACCTTCCCAGCATAGCAGTTGAAGTAAGTTGTGGATTTGCACTGGGGAACACTAATTTAATCGAAACCCCAATAAAGCCAATTGGTTCCATTCCTCAATTAAACATTGACTTTAAGAGGCGTTTGGGGGGCTTTAAGTTTCAATCATATGTTTATTTAATAGGGATTCGGAAATTCCAAGAATCTTGCCCTGCACGAACATGGTAAAAAAAACATTACAGTGCAACATGGCTAAACCCCATTAAACCAATCACTATTTGACACACGCATTGACCACTGGGTCCATGTGCAATCCCACACTCAGGATTCAAAACTTCACTCTTTAGTGTCGTTTCATCTTGAAGTATGCCCCATAGATTTATTTCTGGAAATCCCCGAACTAAATGGAGGTGTCTAGCTGGGAATTTTTTATTGAGCTAAATGGGATATTTTCCGGGTCATGTTTGACCCCAAAATTATCCAGAACCGCCGAATCTACAACATGTCATGTGGGATTGTGCAGGTTGTGTTTGTTTCTGGTTGGTGTTTTTTTTTGGCCACCCCCTGAAACTATATGTGCCAATCGCTCGGGGCCATAGGATGCTTCTCATATCATGTTCGCTTTTGTTGGGAAGAAACCACACAATAGATCCGAATAGTTCAAAGCATTGAGAAATTGAAAGTCCCAAAGCAATCATCATTCATTAAGTGAGGTCGTTGCAGGACTGTTAAAAAACCATTCAGACCTTCTCAAGGACTGGATTTCACAGTTCCGCCACAGATACATATAATACGAACATACATATTGTGTATGTCGTGTCATGTCGTATCGTGTTGTGTCATGGAGAGTTCACCTCATGCCACTGGGCTTCGCGTCCAAGGATCCAGGGCTGAGGACAAAAAGTCGATCAAGTTGTTACTCCCCCGCAGTTCCTCATGGGATTGTGATCACAGCTGGCGGAGGGTGAGTTCTTCACAGTAGCAAAAAGAGGGAGAATAAAAACCGAGTTGATTTACCCTCTGGTAATTTAAAATAGCTATTGAAAATGGCCCAGTCGAAATAGTGAATTTACCCATCGAAAATGGCGATTTTCCAGTTCGTTATGTTAAGTTATAGTTTACCAGGCCGGGTAAGTAGGGTGGTTCCCCCCTACTCAGTGATCCAGATGCGAACCATGGTGCTGGAATATGAATCCCAACACTTGCCCGAACAAAATCACCCAGATTTGTAGGTAAATATATCATACATGGAGCATATAGGCAGTAGATGGCAGTAGTATCTGAGTCTATCTTTCTATAGCCTATCTGTCGGGATATGCTTTAAATGACATTCTATCTGAGTCTATCTTTCTTTAGTCCCGTGCAAACACTCTTTCCGAACAGCTTCTGACACGCACCCACCGCTGGAATGTGCTAATGTCTCCAAGCATCAGCTTGCGCTTTTGCAATCCTCGTAGCTTGACTCTGCCTTGGCAGGTGGCACTGCCTTACCTGCTTGGTGGTTATGGCAAGTATCAACAAGCTATAACCCAACAAAAAACATTTGCCATTTTGAAGACCATCATTCCACACAAGAAGGTAAATGAATACACAAATGAAAAAAACAAGAAACATGTCTTTGAGGTTGAAAGCCACCAGCCAGTTCCATATAGTGACTATAGCCATCCGAACCATCTGTCATGGGACATTCTCAAGCCACAAACTTAACACCCAAACCCGAACTGCCGTAGCGATGCAGCGATGCACCTGTGCCAATCCACGAAGGTACGAGATATCAGGACCTCCCAGGGAACGATGGAGTCACTGAGTCAAGAATGATGCGAGAGGCTTCATCATCAGCGCTTCAGGACCAGGATATTCAAAATGGTATTTGCTAAGGGGTTAGTCATATCATTCATAATGCCTTCATCCCAGAAACCATGATTTAGTAAGTAGTGGATGTGATTAATTATTAATTTTGATATTTATATATAGTATACACATAATCCAACTTCTCTTGATTCAATTCACATCAGCTCTCAAAGTTGCCATGGCAGACCGCGAAAACTTGTCGTCGGCTCCAGTTATGTCAAGCCTGGGCCTGGAAAAGTCACGCGACATGTGGTGGTCCCAGCCATTCTGAGTTCTTGGTTTGTTGATTTACTACAGGGTGGTGCCCCAGTTCGTTAGCTAACTTGGTTGAAATAAGTCCAATTTCACTATGAATTTCACTAGGGTTTTTGTTGATATATCGAACTAGTTATATAATAGTTATATAATGGTATTCGAACCCATTTATAACTGGGGGGGGCACCACCTTATAAGATTCAACTTTCAGTGACTTATGGTACATCCATCTGGAAACAAAAATCTAGCCGCAGAAAAGAAAAACATTCAAAATGAATCTACACAAGTGTGTGGTTGCCATCCATTCAGTTTAATATATTATTAAGGATAGGTTTAAGGGAACATTTTCGACCCTGCAAAAGTGTTGCTTCTCCAAACCATGGCTTAAGATGTTCCCGTATAATGTTCACCCAACCCATCTGGGCAAATTATTTCGGTAATTCACTCTAAAAAAAAACGGCTCTTTTAGGGATCATTCCTACAATGGGATAATTCATGATAATTCACTGGTTGGTGGTTGACCTACCCCTCTGAAAAATGATGGAGTTCGTCAGTTGGGATGATGAAATTCCCAATATATGGGAAAATATAAAAATCATGTTCCAGTCACCACCAACCAGATGATAATTCACATATGAATACATATGATGATATTAGATTCAAGATTCACTATCATTGGGATAACTCGCCCCCATATACATTCACCATCAATCCAGTGACCCCAAAAGACCCCCCTATAGGAGCCTTGGACTCCTCTGCCTCCAGCGATGCCAAGAAGGGCTCAAAGTCGCCGCTTTGCCGACCTGAGACGTGCAAGTCGTTGGGAATCCATGGCGAAGCCAACAACGGTTGTGCACAGGGAAATTTCATGAGCCAACTCACCATGGATTTCTGAGGATGAGTTTTTTCATGACATGAAAATGGCATTTCATGACATGATATGCCGCTTCGACATGGTGTTGCACTTTCACATGATATGGTTATCACTGATTGAATTAACATGAATTAACCGTTGAATACTTGCTATCATGCACCTATTAGCCTATGCTTATCAAATGTTAGATGGCTGCAACCTCGAACAGCGTAATTAAAATGTAATTAATGTAATTACTAATTTTACCGATGGTAAAAGGACCCATCCATATAGGTAATTCCCGGCTAGCCATGTTGATTACCGGAGGTTTATACGTTATCAACACAAGCTGGTCATTGGGGATGGGAGTAGCTCTCAGCTCTACTTCTGATGCTTCCAGCATCTTCCAGCAGTAATTTATGTCCATCATGGAAACAACCAAAAGTGGTATGTAGGATGAATGACCACAGGAATGTTCCCCCCATGTAAGCCGAATATGCTGAACAACCTCACCACATGATAGGGTCATCCAAGAACTCAACGGAAATACGTGGATTTGACCCTCAAAAACTCTTTAACCCACACACAACAAATCATTCTGAATTTCATAGGTGCAACCACAATCGCTACGACCCCCCTGAAGAGCTTCGCCCACTGGTATGAAAGCAATACAAAACATCGCTATGATTTTGATCCTTGATTGTACAAACGCAAAGCCTGAGAAGTGGAAATAAACAGAAAAACCCTATCTTGACCGGTGTACTAAAATGACTCAGTCATTGGCACTGGACATTTGAGACATATGCATTCTGAAGTGGATAGAGACTGAAGACTTTAGGCTTATCGCCAAGTCACTTAATTACCTAGAAACCGCTAGAACTCCGGAGTCAGATTGAACAGTGGACACATGCCAATGTCCAATGCTTTCGAAGGACAACTCACAACATGGCTAGTCGTGGCACCTCTAGCTGAACCAGATTGGTCGACCTTGCCATTTTTTCCTGTCTTGTCATTGCAGTACTTTTGCATGCTCAAAATTCCATTATGAGGTTGTTTTCTTTGGTGACAATTCCTGGTCAAAAAAACAAAAGAACCGCCATATAATGCCATCTATATATATATTATATAATGCACATATTATATATATAAATACATATATATATATGTATTAATTACATTATGTAAATATTATAATATATATATATATATATAGTTAGTTGTTCAGTCTTTGTCCCCCAGGTTCATGGGAATTTTCCATCAAGCACCAAGCGGCTCGAGCCCGACGCCAAGCCTCGAGACCAAATGTTCAGTGTAAAATATATAAACATGTTTTTGTTTTACTTCATAGTATAGATATGCATGAGTTTATACATATATAGCTATGGAAAATCACAATGTTCAACAGGTAAATCATCATAAACAATCTATATTTATATATGTTATACAAACATATTGTACACACACATATATATATATATAGTTGGTGGTGCAATAACCATCTTGAAAAATATGAGTTCGTCAATGGGAAGGATGACAACCCATATATTATGGAAAATAAAAGCCATGTTCCAAACCACCAACCATATATATATACATAGATAGATATACAATGTGGGGTCTTTATCATGCGTTTGTGATATATGCTGGTAATTATTATATTAAAGCCCAGTTTTGGTTGAAATTATTGCTTATGTTTTTTCAACCATGATCTAACTAGCTCGGAAATCTGAACCTTTGGAGATACTTGGTTGCCATGTGCTGCTACCACAAACACATCGCCCAAGTCCGCGGACTTGGTGACATTAATTATGTTGAGATCCATGTCGCATTGTTGGAACCACAATGGTTCTATTTTCATGTGCCATTTATAAAGGTGTGTTTAAGAACCATGTTTGAAGATGCCTCAAGACATTCTTTTCTTCCACTTAGAGTCACGCCAAAAAAACTATAACTATCTAAAACTATTGACTACCTATCTATCTATCTATCTATCCATCCATCCATCTATCTATCTATATATCTATCTAATGATTATCTATATATGAATCTATATATTTAAAAAAACAAAAAACTATCTATGACTATAACTATCTATCACTGCCATTATAACCACGTGTTCCTTTTCATGGCACTCCCACGCCGGCACCTGGTCCGGAACTTCGGTGGGAGGAGTTGGCGTAGCTGCGGAGACTCTCCAAGCGCGTGGTGTTGCTGCTGCAGGACGTGCCTTTTGGGAAATCCATCGGGGGAAATCCATCGGGGAATCCATCGGATCTATGTGGGATATATGTGGAGTGGAATCTGTGGCTGGGAGATAGGATTTTTTGGTTCTATGGGACTTTTATGGAAGGAAATTGGATAAATGACATTCAATATGGGATAAATATGGATATTTTTTGGGACAATGGAATATTCATGGCGCAATGGCGATGCAATCCCTTTCCTCCAATCTTCACCGCCCGGGGGGTCACCATGGTGGATGTGGGGGATGAAACATGATGAAACCACTACTGGGACCATAGAATGGGGGATGGGATGATGAAATGGCGATCAAGACCTCTAAAACCAAGTCTGGTTGGTGGTTGACCTAACCCCTCTGAAAAATGATTCAGTTCGTCAGTTGGGATGATGAAATTCCCAATATATGGAAAAATCAAAAAAGTTCCAAACCACCAACAAGAAGTTTAAGGCTGATGACATCCATTTACGAGCTATTTTGATGGTTACCAGGGCAAATTACAGGCGACTCATAGCCAAATGCCCACAATAATTTTTATAGACCCCTAATTGCTGATGGGGTACGAAACAAAAGTTTATAGGGAGGATTCGGGAGTATTTAATAATGTATTATAAGAGAATTTAAATGTATTTAATACTAGGGGAAAGGAATTAACACACACACACTCATATATATATATCCATGTTGTACCGACAAAAAGCGTGGCATAGTCGGTATATGGTATAGACATGAAACACAGTGGGCAACTTGTTCAATCTCGGAAAACCAACTGGATGGGTCATACTGCCCAAAGCCATAAACCATCCCCAAAATTACCCTCTGGTAATGACAAACATGGCTATTGAAAATGGCCATTTATAGTTGATTTTCCCATTAAAAGTTACTGTACCATTTTCAATAGCTATGTTAAATTACCAGAGGGTATTATTTTTATGGGTGGTATAAATCATTCCCAAATGGTAGGTTTGTGGCATTGGCTTGCCCTTAAATCAGTTGAATGCTCTTGAAAACCATCGCAGGCCGCTTTGACTTGGCCCATGCCAATCTTCAATACCCTGCAAACAACTGAACATTGTTCACTGGTAAGTAGATACCCTCCCATAAACTAACAGTTCGCGAACTGGAAAATCACCATGTTTACTATGTAAATCAACTTTTTCGACTGGGCCAATTTCAATAGCTATGTTAGTCATTTCCAGAGGGTATTCCTATTGAAATCTCAAAAGATTCAAGGATTCAACTGCTCGCCCAAAGTTGGCCTAGACTGCCCCATGTCAGCTTCAAACATCTTCGAACAGTGACTAGTTACCATGCAGTTGATCTGACTGAATGAGACATTCCCAAAGCTGATTTCACTGATTCAACGCATGGATTATGATGATGATTTCATATGATTTCCCTTATGGCACCATTTCATATATGTTTTCTATTGGATCCCTGGTGAAGTCGCTCCCATTTCCGGGATCTCCGAATCTTACGCCCTTTTGGATCAACTGAACACGTCAACGAAGAGTCGGTACCGAGTTGGACCACGAGGCGAGGACCAAAACTTCCCCATTGCGAAACAACACGAACTGCAAAATCCCAACTGAAAATGGGACAACATTGAAAAAGATGGATGAACATATGTTTTTTTTTTTAAGCATAGCAAACATCTGTAAATAGGGATGTAATTTGATGTAACGTCTAATTGCCCATTGCCAGGGATGCAGTTTATCATTAGTTCACTGCCGCGCTGCTGATCTTTGGGACTGGCGCATAGCTGTTCATCAGGACCTAGGTTCGCTGACCGAAACATGTGGGGTTCGTGTGGGGTCTTTGTGGCTGAGGGTGTTCAAAAAGTGAAACCTCAGCATGGCTAGTTTTAGATACATAGCCTGACCCCCATAAGTTGCCTGTCTATCTATCCAGCCAAAGAAATCAGCCATTAATCTTGGCACACCTGCCTGAAGGATTTGAAAGGAACAACAGCAAAGCAATCTTTCGAAACGACTTGACATTGATGGAGACAGGTGGACCCAAAGGATGGTGGGGAAAACATGGCTTTCCCTGCCATTCCTTGGGTTGTAGCTGTCTTCGGCAACTGCTTGGTGTGAACTAGTCCCACTTGTTCAATAACTATGCACCTTCAAGGGGTCATGATGAGTCATGGCTAACGCGTATCCACAAAATGGTCGAAGCAAGACAACTGGAACTGGAGAAGCTTCCCATACTATTGGAGATTCCTATGAGTAGTATGGGAATGTGGCCCATATCACTAGGGGTCCCCCAAAAAAACCGAAAACCTTCGGCAGCCAAGATCTTGAGACTCCCAGCTGGCAAGTCTGACGCAGCCCGCTCATCCCCAAACCTGGCAGTGGAAACTTTCTCATCTGAAGGCATCTACGTCGATGATCATTCTCATCATGCCGCATAGTTTTCCTCACCTCTTCTGGGCACATCAAAATCACTCACAAACCTGACAGAAGCCGTATTGGGAATGAGTTTCCTTAGCGCCCATCATTTATGCTGAGGTCTACGAATGAAGTTCGCATTTGTTTACCAAATAGCATTTGTATCGTTCTTGGGCAAGTCATACCCAATGATATGCTGATATCCACATGATATCCCAGCAAAATCATAACTATACTCTACTGTGTGACTATCTCCCCAGTTACCCATCATTTACCCATCTTTTGCCCATCTCTTACCCATCAGTTGGATCATCCATAAGGCTGCCGCCCTGGCTGCGACATGGCGACATGGCCAGCACCTCCTCATCCGTTGCACCGTCTCCGCATCGCGCGTGATCAAAAGATACAGCGTTGCAGACACGGCCAGCGCCAGCACTGCACTGAGAAGCAGAGACCTCAAAGGGCCCACTGAGGATGGTGGTAGCCTTTCATGTCCCCAGATTCAGCTGAAATAAATGGGATTTCATGAGTTTCATGGGAAATCTATGGGACATTTATTGGTTTAATGGGAACATGTGATGGGACATGTCTGGGATTAAATATGGATAAATACGAGATATGAATGGATTTGTTTCATGGCGATATTGAACACCCCTGAGAAGCCATGGTGAATGTATAGGGGATGAGTCCACATGTGCGGGACCATAGAATGGTGGTGTTTAATGCGAACTGGGGATGGGATTATACATCATCTGATACCGTTGGTGTTCTGATTCCCTGCGAAACTTGATATCCCATGCATTTCTGCCGTTGGGGATATATGTTGTGGGACGAACGCCGTTCACCCATTTGTTTTTTCCCCAAATAAGCTATGACAACCAAAGGTTGTGTATGGTTTGAAGCCATTAGAAAACGGTTCGGAATTGCCTTGCCACCGTTCCCAATGGCGGAACGATGGTATGTGGGGAAGTCACCGGGATCAAATTCAACCCCAGCACAGATAGAAATGAGCAAGACCACCGAAGTGTTTTTAGTGAAGCCCGAAGAATTCAGGGATCATGCCATGCCAAGATGTTTGAAGTTCGTGATGAACCCGTTTCCACAACGGCAGCCATGCCCACCCTAACCAGGGCACGCCCAGAGTGGCAGCATGCCAGGCATAAAATACGCGCAGAGCTGATTGACCTGGCGAAGCCAAAAAAAATGAGAGTCCAATTGAAGCCACCACACCCTCCGGAAATTAAACAAAATTGCTATGAAAATTCACAAATTTTAATCAGTAAAATATTGAACGAAGGGGGCCACATATACAATAGCAAACTGTTGAATTGTGAGAGGGTAAGTTTTTCTGATCATTTGTCCCTTTCAATGCCAAACAACCCCTCTCAAAAAAAATATGATGCATTCTGAATTCCATTCTTATTGCGTGGCGGCTTCACCATGTTCCACCATGTATTAGCGATTTAATGCAAATTGCCATACTATTCATCCCCCATTAAAACGTGCAGATCCAATAAAAAATAGAGACAAAACGTATATACCACCACTAAAAAACTACACACGCAGTCATGGTAAAAAAAGATGAACATCATGCATCTGAAGTCTTCGGATTTCTGATTTCTCTAAGATTTCAACCTACCACTGCCGGGTCTCCCGGCAGCAGCGAAGCCATAGAGGCTGCGGCCCAAATGGCTGTGGAACTTCGCCACATCATCACTGGAACCGGTCGTCAAACCTGGTGGGGTGGGCCCAGTCTCCATGGTGCTGGGCCCATTGGTGAAATCAAGAACCAACACTTTTCTGGTTGGTGGTTGACCTACCCCCCTGAAAAATATAAGTTCGTCAGTTGGGATTATGACATTCCCAATATATGGAAAAATAACAACCATGTTTCAAACCACCGACCAGTTTTTGCTAAGGATGGCGAGCATTTTCTTGAACAAGGAATACATGTTCAAAGAATTCGAGGTTCTTGTTGGAAATATAACCATAAGATCATAAGGCACTCAAAGACCGCTGACTGGGACATCCTAATTAATGTTGAGTGAGAAAACCATTGAGCAAACATGGCAAAATAGTTTTTTTCAAGTGGTATAGCCAGGTCCGGCAACCGGGAAAAACATTATGAATCAGCGGACGGATCACGCTAATTCTTGCACAAACCCACATGAAAGCCTCCGGATGCTGGAAAATCCACCACTTATACACATGATTCAAAGTATTCAAATGAAAAAAACAATGCGTTCCATTCACAATTTCATTGTACCATCTGGTTATTTAACATAGCCATGGAAAACCCTTACAAAATGGAGGTTTTAATGGGAAAATCATCTATAAATGGGCCATCTATACCATGGCTATGTTAAATAACCAGAGGGTATTTCATGGCCAAATGGAAAGCCCTATTCCCTGGTTGATGATCAATCTTCCATCCAGTTGCCACAGTTTGAGGCCTGCGACCATCTTCACTGCACCGCTGAAGCACATGACAAACAGCAACGCCATTGTGACCTTGGAGGCGCGTGCCAGACTTGAGTATTTCAAGGGGAAACAGAGAGGATGCACCTAGAATTTCATTGGTGGATAGTAACCACCCAAGAAAATCAAAAAATCGACTATCACTATCTTAGTAGGATTTTACGTTTCTATCTTTTTGGGGGTGACTACAATATATACAATGTCTAAACAGGTGTTAGAGGGCTGGGTTGGGCTAGGTTGCTGTGTCTTCGGTGACATCAACCCATGCCAAGCAACATATCCAGTCCAAACATGCGCGATCCTGGCAGGTTGAAGCGTCTGGGAGTCAAATTGGTGGCCTTTTTGATGGGATGCCAGAGGCTTCTTGGAATGATTTTTCCCGCAGTGCAAACATGGGCGTGGAGACCTAAAATGGGACACAACATCACTTAAGAACTACCCGTCCATGAGCAACTAAAGATTCAGCGGAATGAATTGTACCACTGTAACTGGCTGGTGGTTTCAACCCCTCTGAAAAATATTAGTCAGTTGGGCAGATTTTTCCCATATATTATGGAAAATAGAAAATGTTCCAAACCACCAACCAGTTAATATCAATATAAATAATATAAGTTTTTCTTGACCAACTTTTAATGACAGTTCAGTTAATGCATTGAATCCTAGGCATCTCCGGGGTCCCCAAAGACAGGTCGCCAGGAAGCCTTCAGTGAAGCCCGGTCCTCATAACGCTGGGATTGTTGAAACCCAGTTGCGACTCCTCATGCTCCACCTGTCGCCTTACCGCCACGCGCAGAATGACCAGAGGATCCACAGTACCACCAAGCGATGCGCAAACACACACACACACTTGTAAAACAGAATGTCTGTTCACGAGGCTCATACCGATTAGTGAGTTTGCTCGTGATAGGTCGTTGTACCGAAAACATGCTTTAAAATGACAAATTGAGTACGTTCGCCGCTGAGAGTGAATCACACAATTTAAACATCGAAATGGTATCATGGCAGGTACGTCTGCATGATCAGGTCACATATCACGAGCACTCATCCAGTGTCTTCGTTGGTGCAAAACTGGATGGGCTGCTTGTACCCCTGCGTCACAACTGAAAAACCAAGCAATTCGTAAATCCGTTGGAAACAGGTATGCACGCACACACACACACATATATATATATATATTAAAGACATTATGAAATATATTCAAACAAGCTGCGAAAATGGTAAAACAAATGGGGCAAATATTGAAAGTTATAGAAAGATCATGTTGAAGATCAGATACATATACATATATATATATTTATACACCTCCACTCTCACCAAGCATGACGTTCTTTTCGAGGTGGTGACGGTCGCCTACGTGGGTGCAGGAGGCGGTTCGTAGATCCAATACAAAGTCAGCGCTTCATTCAGGAAGTATCTATAATATACGGGGTGAGTATTACTTGGTGATGATTTTCTTCGCCGGTATGTATCGACATGTATCCGATGTATCCCTGTTGTCAGATATAACATGATATAACTGTCAGGATTTCAGTATTACCCATCCAACATGTCTTCAATAAAGGGGCGTCAATGGATGCCAGAAAATGAACGGTCAAGGCACGCGTACATGCTGAGATATCCACCGATGGCAAAGAGTAAGACCTGTGCGGCACAGCGCGTGGCGCAGAGGCGCCGTCTTAGAGGAGCTCCGAAAAGGCTTGGTTCAAGCGCTAAGAATGACGAGATGGGGATGGATCAAAACCCTGGTACCTAGTGAACCCCAAAATAGCTGGCAAATGGATGTTCATCCCACTAAAAATGTATCTATAGGTATTGACCCATACCCAGATAGCTGGAAACAGAACACCTGACACATTCGATATATGCTTCCGATTTATGCTTCCATGAGGTGCCAATAACATGTAAAATAAGTGGAAGATCGCGTGATACTCTAAACATCCCTAAATGCTTACGGCAGGAGATGGGGCAAGTGATGACCTACTTCCACCAATGGGTCCATTTCATGATGGCTACCACCAGCCGAGTGGCAGATGCAGAATTTAATCCAATCCCGTGCAAGAAAACTCCTATATTTATTTAGTGTTTGCATATGTCTAAAATAGCTTATTTATATATATATATATTTATTATAATATAATATAACATAATATAATTTAATATAATATAACATAATAAAATAAAATAGAATATAGTATAAGATAATATAATATAATAAAATATAATATAATATAATATAATATATATATATATAATTTAAATCTATCTTTGCATTGAACTACCCAAAATCAAACCATGTCCCACAACCACCACGAAGGCTCTTAGAGTCTCTTAGATGGGCTGTCCCAAATTCATCGATATCAGGTTCTTACCCGCCGATGTTTGGTCCCAGCCAGCTCAGCCAGCTTTTCCGTGGGAAATTGCTCCAATCTGCCAATTCAAAAACAAGAAGATACCCTCTGGTAAACTGCCACATAACTATGGAAAATCACATGTTTTAATGGATAAATCCACTATCAATGGCCATGTTCAATAGCTATGTTAGTTCACCAGAGGGTAACTCAACCCGGGACTAGTAGAGCCACAGTTTGCTCAAACAGCTTCCCCAAAATAGCAAAGTACCCCCTGGTTATTTAACATAGCCATGGTATAGATGGCCCATAGAAATAGATAGTTTACCTATAAAAAATGGTGGATCTTTCCATGGCTATGTTGAATAACCAGAGGGTATATCTTGCGCAAATCCCATTTTTACCACGTAGATCCCGCGATTCGACCAGGTGCCAAAACGTTGAAGCTGCCGTGTGTGAAATGCCGCAGCAGTGGGGAGCCACGAAGGCCCAGCAGCACACGCTGAGGTGAGATGTAGCTGGTGAGGGCTGCCGTCCTGAGGCGGGATTTTCACCCATCCTAACATATGTTTGTCTGGCTGGTTAATGATTATCTATGGTTAATGGTTGATGAAAAGTCTATGGTTAATGGTTAGAAAGTATCTATCCGGTTGGTGGTTTGAACCCTCTGAAAAATATAAAAACGTCAATGGGAGAATGACATCCCATATATGAAATGGAAAATAAAACATGTTTGAAACCACCATCCAGTTGTCATCTCCGCCCCAATCATCTCTTTTGGATGGTGAAGAAGAAGAACATTATCATTCATAATATATTTGACACCCCCAGACAGTTGCATGTGTATTAAATGTATGATTCTGATCTCTCTGATTATTTTTGTGTAACAATATTAAATGTTTGATCTGTTGATATTTAGGAACAAATGTGGCTATGACTGAAGACCATCCAATATATTATAGTGTTCCGAATTGTATCTATATAGTTCAATGTCAATCTGTTCATTCAGAAGCCCGCGGCCATCTAAGAGCCAAGGCATTTCTGGGAAGCCCAGCTATACCACCTACCTAGATCAAACAAAGAAACTCAAGCACTGCTGAGTTTACTCAACAACGGGTTTTCTATGATGTTTTTTTCCTATTGGAAAAGGTCGTGGCCGCGGCTGAGAAAACCATTCAAATGGGAAGGGATGTACTGTTCCATGTGCACAAACATGTCGTGCCTCTTCCCTGGAATGAGAAAATCTTCATGGGCCTCATCCTCCGCAATATTCACAGCAGCTTTTTCCATGTTACCCTGTGGACATTTATCAGAGCGATGGAAAATCACCTAAGTTCCCTATAAATACGCCATTATCCATAGCTATGTTAGATTACCAAAGGGTAAGAATGTAACAATCAAGCCCAGCATCATAAAAACCTGGAAGGCAGCTGACATCATGAGCACATGTCCAAGGAAAAGGAGGGGTTTGCCTCAGTTCGGCTCCGCGCATACCACCTCTGAAGATATCTGAAGCTTCATGGCATTTCAAAGTAGCTAGCAGGAAGCGCTTAAAAAAATCTGCCACACGTGGTTAGGGATGAACATCCCCCAAGTATAGATGATAAAATTTGGGGTCATCATCCAAGCTGGGGCCGCTAGGGATGACATATAAACAACAAGTGAACCATCAGAATGGCTAGGCTACTCTTATGCTCGTCGCCCTGGAAGCCCTGGTCTATAAAGTTTGGTCAGTTCTCAGAGTTCTCTGACCTGTGATCACAGTAAAACGAATCACACCCATCTTTAAGATAATTATAGGGATTTGGTTTCGGGATATTCATTGGACATTCATGAGATATTCATGGAATATTTAAAAAAAAACAATCTTTTCTGTGACCAGGACACCGTCACCAAGGCCAAGCAGCTCATCATCAGGAAGTTCAACAGCAACACACTGAAGACCATCAAGAGGATCAAGGCTTCTGGCCTGGCCCCAGTGGGTCACCAGTGGGTCACAAATGTCACTGAGATCTGGTGATTTGGCATCTGAGCTCTTGGGGGATCATCATGAATCACTGGTTGGTGGTGCAATAACCACCTTGAAAAATATGAGTTCGTCAATGGGAAGAATGATCCGATTATTCCCAATATATGGAAAAATAGAACATGTTCCAAACCACCAGCGAGATCATGATAGGTGAAAAAGATTGGAAAATGATGGACGATGATCAGCGAAAACAATGAAAGTGAACGATTGTCTTTTTGAGTACACCAACCGCCAACCAAACACATAGATGGTTTTGATACCCCAGCTTTGAGTAGGTTAAAGAACGTCGCACTGCCATTGGCCACACAGACATGTAAGGCACCAACTAGGATGGTTATCAATCAGCTCAGGCCTGTAGTCAGGCTTGGTTTCTGCCTTGGAATGCCGGGTGCCAACAAGTCGATTCGTCTGTTCTGAAGCGATTGGGCGGATGGATTGATACTCTCAGCAAAGTCATGACAGCAAACGCCCAAAAGCTGGTGGGGACCATTGATGAGCTACGATGAGCACTTTAGAAAGGGAATCATAATCATTGGTAATGTCAGCCCTGGGTTAATCAACAGCTAGGCTGTTTAATTGGGAGGGTACCATTTAAGTATCAGATTCTGACTATTGGAGAAGTACCCCCCTAATAAATCATGGTTTATTAATCCGGGGTTGACTTTTTTGTGGCAGCACACACAAGATGTTGGGTTATCCCGTGAAAACAAGTTCGGTATATCACCAACAAAAACCATAGTGAAATTGCTACTGAAATTAGACTTATTTCAACCAACAAACAGCGATTTAGCGAACTGAAAAACCACCCTGCACTGCATTGACTGCATGCAAACAATTCATCGAAAAGACGCGGCCGCAACTGGTCCCCATCTATGACTCCGCATGGACGATGCACCCAGATGCGTCTATATTATATATATATATATATATGTGTGTGTTTTGGAATAATAATAATAATTTAATATATACATATATATATATATGTATGTATAATAAAAAAATATTTATATATATATAATTATGTGTGTATATAAATATATACATATATACATACTAAGGGATAGCTGCTGCCCATACCCACTTGCCACTCTTCGCAATCCAGCTGCTAGCCGGCGCTACATGATGTGTTTCAAAACCTTCTCCCCACAGATCTGGTTGGTGGTTTCAACCAAGCCAAAACAGTAAAGTCCATTAGGATTTGATTCATTTTGAGAGATGGATGAAACGCATTGATTGTTCAACTAAGTATGGGCATTGCGTAAATAATTACACGTAAATATATAATGCATAAAAATAAGATAGGATAACTTTATGTAATACTACGTACATATATGTGCTTATTAATATGCATTGTTTTTCTCTTCCAAGATAACCAAATTGGATATTCCCCCAGTGGTTGGCCACACCTCTTCCGCTTTCAACGGCTTTTGGAGTTCCAACCATTTCACTTTAGGCGAGGCACCGGTTCCTCCTCCGCTCTGGGGAGGAATGGCTCTCTCTCCTGCCTCAAGCTTGGCATAATGTCGGAAGCAAACTCCTCACGGCAAAAAAATCGATGTTAAAAAAAAGGGCGATTTCTCATTGGAAAACAACGCTGGGACGGTGGGACAAGACACTATAGTTCACTTTCAGTTCAGGGTGGCACAAATGAGCAGGTATGATAAATCATACCTAGTCTTTCAGCCTCATTTAGCTATGCAATGCTTTGCAGCATTTGGATTCGTAGGAAACATGATGATTCCCAGCAAACGTCATGGCCGATCCCTCAGTCCGACTCAGTCCCCGTCCTCGCCACCGTCAAAAATCCATGGGAACCACGTGTTCATCCTGAAATGACGTGTTCCAAGCGTTTCCAAACATTGGAAGCTGTCTTTAACATTGGAAGATGTGTCATAACAATACTGTAACAAGCTGGGCTCTGTTTCATTGGCAGGCACTATTTTCGTAGCGGTTTAAAACTTGTTGGGGTAACATGGGGTAAGTGTAACGCCCTAAATTGTCAACCGGAGTTTCTTGATCTGGGTTCACAGCTGACAGTATAGTAGCCGGAAATTGCCTTTCAGGTGTTTGTGAGCTTTTGTTCTATAACTACCTGTATGATTATATAATCCGTTAATTAATCCCACATCTGATTTTATGAGTCATTCTTTGCCGCTCTCCTGTATGTTGACCACAATCTATGTTGATCGTTCTATTTGCCCCATGGATCCAGCTTTAAAATATAAGCAGCTTCTCGCAATTCTGGCTCCTCTGGAGTCTCAGTGACAGGTGCTCAGGAAGTGCCAAAGGATCCACCCCCGCAATGACAGAGATGAGCTGCGAATACCTCACATGCGGCGATTTCGGCTGGAAAGTTCTGGGACCACGAGGGGTTGAACAGCGAAATTTCTCTGCATGGTTTTGGGTATATCTTTTGGCATCCCATGTCCTAAAACCCAAGAACCGGCCCAAGCGAAACGAAACGATTCCAACATGATTATTGTTTAGCAGAAATTCGCTACGGTATGTATATATATATAAAATACAATATAACACAACAAATAAGTTTTAATACGTTGGTTGGTTGCACCACTTCATCCCATCTGTCAGGCTTAAGCCATTGGTTGATCAGAATGTTCCAGAAAATTGCCCCCATTGAAATTGCAATCAATTGGAGTCAATGATGGTAAGTAAACAAAAAAGCACTCAAACACGTATCAGATTCTTGCTTGTACATCACGACTAGATTCGTATCATTTATGCACATAACCCAGATGCTCCATGTATGGAATAACCAACATTTGCCCTAAAAATCATCCAAATGTAGGTAAATATACCACACATGAAGCATATGGGTAATAGCCATGTTTGCTTCGATCCAAATTTCGTTGGCTCCTTCCAGATCCCTTAAGTTCATCGCTGGGTCATCCGTTTTTCCGGTCGGAAAATCGAACAAAAAATCCCGGCGCAGAGACGCGTTACCAGCCCATGCAGGCGCAAACGCCCCAAGCCACCACAAAGAAGACTTCCAGGGGATCTGTCACCACATAAGCAGGTCGAAGGGGAAAATGAGTGAAGCTCAACCAGGTCACCTCAAACACCGCATGCATGCAGGGTGGGGATCTCATCTCATATGTCGATGTTTCACTAACCGACAACGCTCATTTTTAAAAAAATGTGTCAGGCATAATTTGGATCAATTTGGATCAACAGAACTTCCACATCAAATCTCAAGGCAGACTTTCCCGTGGACAATTTATGTTTTTATCTGGGGCGCAGCCGGCGCAGCTGCCCAAAATTGCAATGATGTTCTGGGGTTGTTTCTGGCTGACAAAAATAATGAAAACCAAGGAAGTTGATGCCCATCAAGGACCATCCTCTGTCAATAGCCCTTCCACAGCCAGGCAGCAGATGCTTTGGTCAATGCAGCGATAATCTTAGGACAGGGCCGTGGCACCGTGGCATGGATGCTGCAGGGGGAAGCTTAATGAAACATGAGAAAACCCACGTGCTTTTCAATGTTTCTTTCTCCATGGACCCTCCCTCCCTCTCTGCTGCGCAAACATCAGCCATACCTTCGCCAAGAAATAAGATGAATTCAAGCATTCACTTCGAAAAACGTAACACCAAAGTTGAACCACTAACCCTTGGTCATCCATTTTTGTTTGTCAAATTGTTCACCGTTTCGCCGTTTCGCTATAGCCCGGCGACAAAGAATCGAAGCGTGGCAGACATCAGCAGTCCGCCCAAGATCGGTGTCAGCACACGATACGAGAAGATGCGGCTCTGTTCTCAGCCGTCCGAGCTGATGGACGGTTGCAGCTTTGTGGTGAGGGTTATATCATGTTGTATATTGTTAAATAATGATATAAATAATATATAATGACATAATGTTATATAATGTTATATAATGTTGCATGATGTTATATAGCACATATATATATATAAAACATATGTATATATATATGGCCCATATATCTCCATGTGAGTGTTCAAGTGACTCAAATGTTTTTGACCCGATTCTATTTGTACATTGTTTGTACATTGTACGAGCTGCTCCCCAAATCCGTCAAACCTGGGAGATCCTGGTGCCACACGGCCCAGCCCGCTGGAATCAGCTGGTGTCTGCCAAGAGATCCAAGAGTCGTAGCAGAAGTCCTCCAAAAACTGACACCAACATCATAAAACCTGAGGTGTGTTGCTGACATTTGCTGACCCATCCCAAAAAATTGGGGACCAGGGGATGATCCTTGGCATGAAGCCCAACCATACCCAACATTTATCCCAGCGTGTTTCAAGGGCCAATGTGTTGATCAAAGGTGATACGACGTCGTTTTTTTGGTGAAGACCCTGCTTATCACAGCCGGGATATCTGCACCCTCCTGTTCTTACAACTGGATTTGTCTGAACTTGTGGTTTCACAAATGTATGGTCTCTCATCACTCTCCCTAAGAAAAGAGCCATGAGAGGATATACTCGGATATACCGTGAGATACCCCCATTTTTGGACTGCAATATAGGTATTGACCCATCCAACTATGAAAACCATGCCCGTTCTGAGCGTAAATCAAGAGGAAAGGACCGAAAACTTGATGTTCGAACCCAATTCCGATGCAAAGTCTTCAAGACCTGAAAATGATACGACTAGCTTTAACTCAGAAACGAAATCTCACATCTTTACAAGGCAATTAATACAATCCGTCGTAGGGTGGCCTCACATCTTTACAAGGGAATCAATCTCTCTTGGGATGGCTTGTTTTTCCCTTGTCCACATGCTGGCTGGCTGAAACTCCTGAATCCCATTTTCTTCGCAGGGATTCAATAGCTATATATCTGGCTGGCTCAGTCCGCCATGGTACCATCCCCCCAATACGGAACACCATTGCTTTGAATACCATAAACTTTGTCACTTCAACCACCATGTTTATAGGCAGCTTGAGCCATCCCCATGCACTATTCATACGTATCTTGTCCGGATATGATATAGCCATTATAATTATCCCATGGTATTCCTATGAAGCCACCAATTCATACACTTATGGCCCAAAATACCAGTTATAAGTAAGTATTCACTATATTAACCCAATTTATAGAATGTAGAATCCCATAGAAATCACCATTTATAACCACTAGCCATGGCCCAATCTCTATGCCCGCGCCATCTCGATATCCACCAAGGTACCGATCAACGCAGTGGGCGAATGCGTCAGGTCCAGTGAAGTACGACAGAAGAAGGTCAAGGCACCTGAAGAGGTCGGGATGGAGGTGGTGCCCCAGTGAGCTAAATCGCTAAGTTGGTGCAAATAAGTCCAGTAACTATGGTTTTTGTTGGTGATATATATATATATATATATATATCCATTTATAGTTTTTGTTGGTTTTTGTATGTTTTTGTTGGTGATATACCGAACTAGTTTTCATGGGATTATAACATATTATAACCATTTATAATTAACCCATTTAAAGCTGGGAAGGGCACCACCTTGTATGGGGATACTCAGGAGATACCCTCTGGCGATGACGAAGAGTTTGCGAACTTGAAAATGGCCATAGAAATAGTTGATTTACCCATAATCAATGGTGTTCTTCAAGTTATTCCAGAGTTTTTTGTATGTTTGCCAGAGGGTATGGTTTAATAATGTTTAATAGTGGGGATATCTAGTGGATTCTACCTTCAGGATCCCATTGATCAACCGTCATCAACCGTCCCATCTTGGGAATCCAACATTTTCAAACGAAGCCATGTGGATCATGTGGCATGCCCCTGCTGGAGAACTACTACAAATTGGTTGGTGGTTAAGCCACCCCTGTGAAAAACATGAAAGTCAGTTGGGATGATGACATTCCCAATATATGGAAAAATAAAACATGTTCCAAACCATCAATCAGTAAACTATACGCTAGTAAGTAGGGGAATCGGCAAACAACAATTAGAGAACTAGCATGTTCCTTGGCAAAAAGAACAGTGATGCGTCAAAACCCACCAAGAACTTAAAGTTGAATGGTGCCACACGCGAAAAACGCTACCGTGTATACGCTACCGTGTCAAAAAAAAACACGGAATCCTGAAAACGGTGTCGCTAATAGCGATATTTTTTGACATTGGGTACGACCACTTGGGTTTCCATGTTCCATGTTCGTCTTAGAGGATGGAGTTCTATCTATGGATCCTATGGCAGCTATGGATCCAAGTAAGTGCCTTCGGATTATGGGATTATGATTCCATGAGGCGCCGAAAAGGCGTAGTGAATTTCAACGAATGGTTGACTGGTGGCCGGGTGTTTTGATTTTGGAATCATACCCGATACAGTAGTTACAATTTCTGTCACAGCAGAATGTCAAAGCCTCAAAGCACCCAGATCCCACACCAGCCAGTGGTTGGTCGGGTCTAGCTATTTCGAAACCGCATCGCCGAATCAAATTCGAAGATATCGAGAATGTGGTCAACCCTGGCTGCCATCAACCTACCATTTTTCTAGGGATGTAAACTCAATCCAACCCATAAGAAGGGTGATTTTTGGGGGATGGTTGTCATGACAGATCTACAGAAACCACAGAAATGACCCGCCTGAATCGCCTTTTACCGGGTATCCCTAGCCTGCCATGACTGCGCCACATGCGAAAACGAAGATGGGGTAGAGGCGATGGGCGAAGACCACCCCACCTAGGCGTTGCTGGGCGACAGCTGCTGCGGCTCGAGCAGCAAAAGTTGCGAACAACTGCGACAAGTGGAGAACCATATGTATATTTGGACATATGATATATATATATATAAGGTGGTGCCCCATAGTTATAAGATGTTATAAGTTGGTTTATAAACCCCATTAACTATAGTTATATCTACCATAAACCATAGTTATTGGAATTATAAACCAACTTAGCTAACTATGGGGCACCACCTTGTATGTGTGTGTGTATAGTAGCATGCTACATCATATATAATATATACACATACAATACAAACAGCCGTGCGTGCACTTATGTACTGTACACATACATCTGCGTGCGAGTATAGCTGTGTGTCTTGGACCCTACCTACCTTTTCAAAGTCTTTTTTTTGCAGGGGCTTGGCAAGGACCAAACTCGGGGCCAAACATATGAAATCACTCCTACTATACTGAACACAGACATGCAAATGTAGATCTACTATCATCCTGGGGTAGCTGAAATATGGACATTTCAAGAATTCCTCACTAACACATACTACAATACAATAATAGTAATATGTCTGAACAACCCTTCTCATAGACCCAATTCTTGGGTGGGGTACCCTCTGGACAGAACTATGGAAAATCACGGTTTCGTAAACAGGTGAATCATCAAATGAAATAGTTCATTTCCATAGCTATCTCAAATTACCTGAGGATGCATATTAATATAATATATATATATATAATATGTATAATGTATATGTATATGTTATGGGGAAAAAACGGCACTCTTTCAGAGCAAGTCAGTTGCGTTCATACATAATCACTATTTCTACCCTTCCAGTTTTCCCTCTGCACAAGATAAGACAATCAATTTGACCAATTCCCAGGTAGGGCCAGCCGTTTTCCGTCTTGGGAATGCCTCGAATCTCAGTTCCTGCCATCCCCACATCCCTCAAGGAGTAGAAGACGTGCAGACCATGAACACCGGTGAAACGGCCCTATTTTTTCTTGGTGGCACTGAGAATCAATGGATGGGTGACTCAGCAGCCAAAAAGAATGGACAAGTTCTGTTTCCAGGATGTTACTTCGATGATATTTACTTTATATTTCCAGGTCAACCCTTCGAACTATAATCCATTTTGGGTTTGATATTGTTGGGAACATCTTCACCGGAAACCACCGGTTTTTTTCATCCCAAGTCATCCAAGTCGATGATCTTGGCCACCATGTCAGCCTACAGACACCTATCTCGGAATTTCTTTTGATCATTGCAGGAATCCCCGGTTTCATTATATATAGAATCATCCGTGCATGATGTGTTTCAATGATAAGTCAATATAAATCGTAGATATACTATAGAAATCTCTAGCGAATATAGACATATAATTGATATTTTTTGATATATATATATAATAAGCATTCAAAAAACAAGTTGTTATCGCGATTGGTGTTCAGATCTTTCTTACGGATTCCTGTTTTCTGAAAGAACATCATCGCCCCATGCTGGCCATGGTGGCGTGGCGCGCAGCGGCGCAGTCTTGAACCCATCTGCCATGTGTCAGGATCATGGCACGCTGATGAACGAAGTTGGAACCAATGAAACGATGATAAAACGATGATAAAACGATGATAAAACGATGATAAAACGATGATAAAGCCTCAAAATACGAATTAGCCTCTGGTAATCAAACATAGCTATGGAACATCGCCATGTTCTTTTTTGGTAAATCATTAAGTCAGTATCTGTAGATGGGCAATTATTCCATAATTATCTGAAAAATGACTGCATGGCAACATCATCAACAAATAGTACAAGTATTAACATACGGATGGGTTATAACCTATGAGACCAGGTCAGCAGGGCTGCGATTGATTCTTATCATGCACTAGTTTCACTGTTGATTGTTATTCACTATCATTATCTATCATTCACGATTATTTGTTGTGGTTGACTGTCATTATTTTATTATTGATTAAAACTATTGATACCGGTATCTTGTGCCATGTTATGGGTCCAAAACGCTGCTGTCGGACTGTCGCTTTCTCGCCATCCGCCCAGACTGCATCAGTTCTTCTGCTTGGATGTGGGATATGTGGGATCATGATCATGGTTGGTCTCGTCTTGGAGAACCTGGATATTAATTATGAATATTATTATGTGTATTTATGTGTGTTTTATCCGCTCCCTCCCCCTCCAAACAAAAATTCTATCAATTTGTGGAATATGCTGAAGGATCGTATTGGAAAAACGGCTCAACAATCCAGTGTGGGATCGATTAGCAATTTTTGGCGAAGCCGGTCTCATTTAACATAATTGGTGGTTCCTTTCTTGTTACACAAGTTGCAACTTAGTTGCCACACTTGTCCTGGTTCGAGAAGTTGCAAGTGAAGTTAGTAAAGTTATTGTTTAATTGCAATTTAATATTAGCCCTTAAATTCCTTAAGTTTAACTTACTGAACTTATAACTTCTTTAAGTTGTTTTGAGGCTAGAAAAGCGATAAGAAAAAACTTATTTTATTTGTTTACCACAAAGGCTGGCGTGAAGAGAGATCAATTTGCTTGGTTTTGATGCTTTTCTCTAGAATGTTTTGTTATAGCCTAGCTGAAGATGATTTTGCGGCCCAATGGGCCGCAGTAATGGTACTTCTCTATAGATGGGAAGTGGCTGCGCATTGGGCCGCCTTGAAACTAATCCCAAGGGCTTGAAACTAATCATTGAACATTTTATTGAAACCAGACCTCAGTGAACTGAACATTAAATAATTACGGTACCATTGACAATTAGCTGGACTGCTCAATGAGCCGCCTTCGAATCTAAGATTCTTGAGTCTGAAGATTCAACTTTGAAAACGTATAAAGTGAAGTGGCTTTGCAACGATAGTGTTGTGATGCAGCGGATATGCAATAACAAATTTAATTTTGACAGATTTGGAAAGCTTTTCGCTCTGCATAGCGCAGTATGATTCGAAAGATCAACAGAAAAA